>OLSX01000004.1_pt1 | contig 257368 bp, 239 predicted proteins | sample 1673141 | NCBI WGS metagenome assembly OLSX01 (sample SAMEA3136759, study PRJEB25190) | human gut metagenome | biome: human gut; feature: human-associated habitat; material: faeces | place: Austria | collected 2013 | reverse complement strand
AAATCCGCAAAATACGCGGATTAAGTACCGGCGTTTTTATGAAGGTTTCCTTTGACAGATACAACATTTTATAAATGCGAAGGTTCTCGGCACGCCGTAAGTCTGAGCATAAAGGCAGGCTGGGGTTTCGCGGAAAAAATGCGGCGGATGTTTAAAAAAGATACGCAAAGAGTTTCGCAAAAATTTCCGGGGAAATTAAGTGTTCACACTTTAGACACAATTTGCAAACAAAACCCAAACAAAACTCGATTATGATACAATATAAATAAAACTAAAATACAAGCAGAAGCTGAAATGTAAACTAAAAACTGAAATAAATGAAATATAGGTAAAAATTAAAATACAAACAGACATATAAACAGTTAATGTGGATAGTAAACGTTATAAACATTAACATGGCAGAAGGGCTGTGGTGCAGGCGGCTCTTGGAAGATTTTGTGTTGATCAAAGGAAACCTTTATAAAAACGTCGGTACTTAATCCGCGTATTTTGCGGATTTACGTACCGTTACGTTTTTGTAGAGCGAAAGCGTGTTTCCGTGATCAACACAAAATCCCCCAATATCGAACATCCCTCACAAACCAAAGATTATTGCTCAAATACCTTATGGATGCTTTATTGATTGGGATCAGGGGAAACGCAAGGGTAAATGCAAATAAAGAACATGACGGGGAAATTTCACAGATGGAAAAGTAAAATGAGACCAAAAAGAATATAAGCGGGTATATTCCTTCGCTGCGCCTGCGGTACCGGATTCTGTTATATTTGGTAACGCTTGTCTGCATAGGGCTTTCATTGCTTCAGGTGGTGGCGGCATGTTTTCCTTATTTGGCGGGGATCATATGTTACGCGCTTGCCGCCGTGACGCTCACCGCAAGCTGCTATTATATTACGATTCATATCAGAAGAGATATCCGGGAGGTCATAAAACCGGCGATTGCGGCGAATCCGTATGCCAACAGGGTAACGACGGATTACAGATGGAGGACGGTCCTGTTTGCGGTGCCCGGCATGGTAAGCAATATCGTTTTTGCGGTATTTAATGGCGTCATGGGGATTATCGGTCATTCTGCGTGGTTTGGGACGCTGGCGGCATATTATATTCTGTTGAGTATTATGCGGGCGGGCGTCGTCAGGCAGGAGAGAAACATAGCGGGCGTCAAAGACAGGCGGGAGCGCTTGAGGCGGGAACTGTCCGTTTACCGCAGGAACAGTATCATGTTTATCTTTTTGGCGGTTGTATTGGCGGGAGCGGTTATCTTGCTTTTGCATGCACAGGGCGGGAAGGATTATCCCGGATTTATGATCTATGCGGTGGCGGCTTATACCTTTTATAAGATTATCATGTCCACGATACAGGTTATTAAGGTGGGAAAGAGAAAATCGCCCCTTCTTTCCATTACCAGAAGGATCGGTTACATTGATGCCTGTGTTTCCATTCTGACGCTCCAGACGGCGATGTTTGCGTCTTTTGCCGAAGGGGAGGAAGAAATGGTACAATGGATGAACGGAGTGACCGGAGCCGTCCTATGCCTGATGGTTCTTGCCTTGGGAATACAGGGAATTTGCTCCGCAAAAAGGAGCGGCAATTAAGGAAACGGAGGGATGCGCTATGGTTCATATACTTGTGGTGGAAGATGATGCGAGCTTAAACAGGATTGTCTGTACTTACTTAAATGACAGCGGGTTTCAGGCAAAAGGGTGCCTGTCCGCAAATGAGGCGTACGAGGAAATGTACAACAACCTGTACGAACTGATCATTTCGGATATCATGATGCCGGAGATTGACGGCTTTGAATTTGCACAGACGGTCAGAAGGGTCAATAAGACCATACCGATCCTGTTTATGTCGGCGCGGGACGATCTGCCCGCCAAGCAAAAGGGGTTTCAATTGGGCATAGACGATTATATGGTAAAGCCTATCGAACTCGACGAATTGCTGCTTCGCGTCAGGGCTCTGCTTCGTAGGGCGAATATCGAAATGAAACGGAAGATCACGGTGGGCAATCTGGAGCTGGATGCGGACGGAATGAGCGCATATATTGACGGAGGCGAGATCAGCCTGACCATCCGGGAATTTAATATTATTTATAAGCTGTTATCCTATCCGAATAAGACTTTTTCCAGGGCACAGCTTATGGATGAATTTTGGGGCGTGGACAGTGAAACGAGCCTGCGCGCGGTTGATGTTTATGTGACGAAGCTCAGAGATAAGCTCTCGGCATGCGACGGATTTCGGATTGCAACAGTCAGAGGACTTGGATATAAGGCGGTATCGGCATGAATGGTATGAGAGAGGAAACAAAATACGGACAGATAAAAAAGAGCAGATTCCCGTCGTCTTTGTTTGCGGTTTTTTTTGTAATACTTCTTTTGATGTCGGGCGTTCATACGGGCTTGATCGTGCTGGTCAACCGGATGGAGTGGCATGCGGTCGTCCAGTCTGTTATTCCCATCGTTTACTGGGGAATGGTTGCGGCGGCGCTGACGCTGTTTACCCGGAGAAAAATCCGCACGGTATATGAGGAACCTATGCACAAGCTTGCAGAAGCCACCGGCAGGGTAGCGGAGGGAGATTTTTCCGTGTACGTTCCTGCGTTTCATACCCAGGATAAATGGGATTATCTGGACGTCATGATCATGGATTTTAATAAGATGGTAGAGGAGCTGGGAAGCATTGAGACGCTGAAAACCGATTTTGTGTCAAATGTATCTCATGAAATGAAAACGCCCATTGCCATTGTAAAAAATTATGCGGAACTGTTGCAGGCGGAAGAGATCACGGAGGAGCAGAGAAAGGAATATGCAAAAAACATTGAAACGGCGGCGGTCCGGCTTTCCAATCTGATCAGCAACATCCTGAAGCTGAATAAGCTGGAAAACCAGAGGATCACAGTGGAGACGGAGCGCTATGATGTGTGCAGGCAGTTATGCGAATGTATCCTGCAGTTTGAGGAAGCGTGGGACCGGAAGGAAATAGAACTGGAAGCGGAACTGGACGACGCGGCGATGGTGGAGGCGTATAAAAGCCTTTTGGAGCTTGTCTGGAACAATCTTTTGTCCAATGCCGTCAAATTTACAAAGCCGGGAGGAAGCGTTACGGTAAGGCAGTCCTTGGAGGGAGAGAATATCAAAGTAATGGTCCGGGACACGGGCTGCGGTATGGAACATGATGTGATGAAGCATATTTTTGATAAATTTTATCAGGGAGATACCTCTCACTCCAAAGAGGGAAACGGGCTGGGGCTCGCCCTGGTAAAACGGGTGCTGGAACTGATGGACGGAGACATTCAGGTTTACAGTGAACCGGGAAAGGGAAGCACGTTTACCGTGACGCTGCCTGCGGCGGAGGTCGCGGGAAATAAGGACGGAGGGAAACGCTGATGGAAGAGCTTGAAAGAGGAAAAAAAGAATTTATAGGTTATGAGTATAAAGAGGTTGTTGCGGACAGAAGCAAAGTTTCTTTTCTGCTGGACGGATATGAAAATTTCGGATGGGAGGCGGACGGCAATATCTGTGAAAATTACAGAGGAGACAACCCGTCTCCAAATCAGAATAAAGCGCTCCTAAGGCTGAAACGGAACCGGAAGCTGGTCAATAAGATGGAACTGACCCGCTTACAGAGGAATTTTGAAAGCTGCGTCAGGGAAATTGAAATGCTGGAAAAGTCAAAAACCTCCGCGGCGACAATGTATGCGCTTATAATTGCAATGGCGGGCACCGCGTTTATGGCGGGGGCGACCTTTGCGGTTACGGCGCAGCCGCCTCATATTATCCTGTGTATCCTGCTTGCCATACCGGGGTTTATCGGGTGGATACTTCCCTATTTTGTGTATAAGAGGGAGGTCGGCAGGCGCACGGAAAAGGTAACGCCGCTTATAGAAGAAAAGTATGATGAAATTTATGAGGTATGCGAAAAAGGAAACCGCCTGTTATCCTGAGGGAACGGAGAAGAAAACGGAAAAAAGGGCGTCGGAGCCGCAGCAATGAAATCGGAGGAACAGAATGATGAAAGCAGCAATTTATATGGGAAAAGAAAAGATTGAAATCAGGGAAATGCCTATACCGGAGTGCGGAGACAATGATGTTTGTATTAAAAACATTTACTCCAGTATCTGCGGAACGGATGTGGCGGTCTATACCCATGGTCCCGGAACAGGGCACCGCATTGCGGTAGGAGAAGAATTTGGGCACGAGACGGTATCCCGTATTGCGGCGGTGGGTAAAAATGTAAAAGATTTTACCGTGGGAGAGAGAGTTTATCCGTATCCGCGCTATGCGAAAAACGACACGGGGAGGGCGGGAACCATCGGGGGCTTTTCCGAATACATCCTTGTGCCGGAGGCAAAGCGTGACCATTCCCTTTACGCGGTCAGCGATAAAATTCCGGACCGGCTTGCCTGTCTCATAGAACCTTTTACGGTGGGGTGCCGGGCGGCAAGGCGGGGACAGCCTAAGGAAGGGGAGAACGCGGTTGTCTTTGGCTGTGGAACGATAGGCGTAGCGGCAGCGGCGGCATTGCAGTATTTTGGAGTTTCCAAAGTGATGATTTGCGATAAATCGGATTTCCGCCTGGAAATTGCACGGAAGCTGGGCTTTGAGACCTGCAATATGCAGAAGGAGGATTTTATCTGTAAGGCAAAGGAATATTTCAAAACGGCGCCGTCTTTAAAAGGAGAAACTGCGGACATTGACTGTTTTATCGACGCCGCGGGCGCGGAGAGCATTCTGGAGCTGTTTATGGAATACGGAAAGATCGAGAGCAGATTTGTGTCTGTCGCGGTAAACAATTCCCTTCGGAAATTGGATTTGCTTCATCTGACTTACGCCCAGAAAAGTATCATCGGCTCTGGAGGATATATGCCGGAGGACGTCAGGGACGTTATGCAAATAATGGAAAGCGGCAGGTGGGACCTGGAGTCCGTGATTACTCATGAATTTTCGCTGGAACAGATTGAAAAGGCGATCCGGACGGCTGCGGATACGGATCACGCGCTGAATGTGACGATTCGTTTATGACAAAAATCTTATGCCTCAAAATGGAAACTCCCGCAACCTTTTATACCTATGTAAAGTGTTTATAAAAAGAGAAATGGAAACTCTCGTGACAAGTAACAGGATAAAGAAAACGGTAAAATGGCGGGAAAGAGAGCGGATATGAAAATCTTAGTGAAAAAGACGAAATCATTTTGGGGTATGTTTTTTATTGGCATGATGTTTTTTATGAGCGGTTGTCAGAGCGCAGGGGGCTCGTCGGGTGAGGTCACTATTTTTCCAAAGTCCAATACGGAACAGGCAAAGGAATATGTGGATATCGTTTTCGAGGCAGTCGGTGAAGGCGATGAAGATGCGGTTTATGACCTGTTTTCCGATAAAGTAAAAGAAGAAATAGGCGAGGAAGAATTAAGAAGCCAGATAGAAGAACTGATCCGCTTTTATCAGGGGACGGAAATACAAAGCAAGGAAGGTGTTGTTGAGGAAAGTACCCATAATGAATATGGGGTAAAAAAGATTAAAATGAAGGTTCTGTATGGAATAGAAACGGATAAAGGGGATTATGAAATTGCGCTTACCTATGTTGCGAGGGCGGATGAAGACCCCGGGGAAGAAGGGTTTGAATGTATCCAGATCGCAAGAAAGGAAACCGTGGAAGAAACAGAAGGGTTCCTGTGGGCGGATTATGAAATATACCATGGAGTTATCCTGTTTGAGTAGCGCCGGAGAGGGAGGAAAAATATGAAGAGGAAAATGAAAAGACTGATTTTAACCGTATGTCTGCTTCTGCTGATGACCGGATGCGGCGCCGGCGACAGGGAGCCTGCGAAAGAAGAAGGACAGACGGACGGGAGCATGGCGGAAGGAGAAGCGCCTGCCGGAGGGAATACGGCAGAGGGAGAAGTGCGGATCAGAAAAATAGAGGTATATTCCGCCGTGCAGAATGACGCACAAATCTATCATGTCAGATATCCCTATGACTTTTATGCGTTTGGTGACGGCAAATGCAGTATGTATGATCTGGATCAGCATGTGGAGAGTGAGGATCTGTCGCAGGAGCAGGCGCAGTATTTTGTCGATTATGTTTCTGCGCTGCCGGATTCGCCTGAGCCGGGGACAGGAGAAGATCTGTCCTACTATATCATTTTAAGTTATCAGGACGAATCGGGAGAAGACGAATATTTGTACAGAATCGGATACGACACTTTTCCGGAAGGATGGGAAACATTTATTGACAGATATAACGAAATCCTCGGCGGAGAATATCTGGCGCGAAGCGGCGGGCTGCAGCGGGTTACGCCGGAATTTCTTACGGAAGTGTTCGGGGTTACGGATGAAGATGTAAAGGAAGGAACTTTGCAGGATGTGATCGACGTCATGGGGCTGAATATAAAGGAAATTACGGATTTGTTTTATATAGACAGCGCTCTGGACGGATATTATGCGGCGGCAAAAGAGGATGAGATAGAACCGTACCGCCCGAAAAAACTGGTTTCCGTTGACAGTACGCAGGAAGAATATGACGCGTTTGTCGCAAAATATCTGGATGAAGCGGGTTTGGATTCTTCGGAAGAAATAGAGAGCGATCAGGATTACTTCAGACGGTTTTATGATTCGGACGCCGACCGGTATTTTTATATAGCGAGGACAGCCGATATGGATCAACTGCCGACGCGGGAAACCGATGACGGATATTTTGAGATGGAACTGGACGCGCATATGGAAGGGATGACGTTCAACCAGTCTTTTGTCTATAATGCGGATCAAAAATACATTCTGCTGTTTTATGATGAGAATCCGGATAAGATCCTGCCGTTTTGCAAATTGCAGTAAAAATTACGGCAGGGATCGCTGATAAAAGTTGCCTCCCGCAATTTTGAGGTGTTATAATCAGGAGAACAAGAGCGGAAATCGGGAGGCACCTATGGCGGCGGATATGAAAAACATGATAGCGGAGGCGGCGAAAAGGCTTCTGCTGGAAAAGAAGGTAAAGAAACTGACGGTCAAGGATATTGTCGAAGAATGTCAGATTACGAGACAGGCGTTTTATTATCATTTTGAAGATATTCCCGATATGTTTCAGTGGGTGCTGGAGCGCGGAACGGAACAATTGATGCAGGAGATCCGGGCGCAGGGCGACCACGAAGCGGGGCTTAGGTATTTTTTCCTGGTGGCGGCAAACGCCAGCCCGCTGATCCGGCGGGGCATGGAGACCAACTATTCGGATGAAATCGAAAGGCTTCTGGGGCAGGTAATTTATCGTTTGTTTGAACAGGCGGTGGAAAGCCTGAATTTGTACCAAAATTGCAGCCGGTACGAATTAAAACTGGTTCTGCGCTATCACAGCCAGGCGGTTATGGGAATTTTACGGGACTGGACGGATGAGGATACGGAACATATGGATGAAATTGTCCATTCGGTTTATCTGTTGCTGACGGGAGGTATGGCTCCACAGGCGGAAGGAAAAAAGAATGGCATATGACAAAAACGGGCGGAGTGTAAAGATTTTTTACACTTCGTTTTTTGTGTCAATACACTTGGAAAATAGTGTCAATTGAACAGAATAAGAAGCTATTTTAAAATAGGTTTCAGAAATCCGGGCTGCGGCAGAAAGGAGTTGTCAGAATGTCCCATGAAATTCTAAGCGTCAAACTGTGCGAACTGGATCAGAAAATCGGCAGGCTGCACGGCAGAATACATATCAGCGAGTCCGCGAGGCATGAGCAGATAGAGAAAGAGCTGGAAGATATCAGGAGAGAATGCGAAGAAGCGGAGATTCGGCTTCGGGAAAATCTGCGGTTTTCCAAAGCGAAAACGATTTCCGTACTTTCGGACGCTTTCGGCGAAGTGGAGCAGATTATTGAAAAGGCAAAGAAACGGCTCGGGGAGCGCAGCTCCCATTGCGGAGACGGAGAAACCGATTTGGAAGAAAAAATTCTTACGGCGGAGTATGCTTTGGATTTTGCCATGCTTGCAGCCGATCATGCGCTGCTTATGTCCATGGAGGCGATAGACGCGCAGATGAAACAAGAGGAAAAGGAGGAAGTTGTAAATTGAAAGAAGTAAAAACACCAAAAAAACCGTTGATTTATTATTATGTCATTGCGATATTGGTTATCTTTCTGTTTAATATTATTGTGACCCCGCTGCTTTTACAGGAGCAGGTAAAAGAGGTGGACTACGGCACCTTTATGGAAATGATCGAGGATGGAAATATTGGCAAAGTACAGGTGGAAGATTCGCAGATTACTTTTACCGACAAGGAAGAGACTGCCATTTACCGGACCGGCGCCATGGACGATCCGACGCTGACGCAGCGTCTGTATGATTCGGGCGCGGAATTTGCAAAAGATATGGAACAGAACACGCCGTCGCTTCTAAGCTCGCTGCTGTCGTTTCTGATCCCTATGGTAATCTTGTTTGCCATCGGGCAGTATATGAGCAAGAAACTGATGCAGAGTATGGGCGGTCCCAACGCCATGAGCTTTGGAATGGGAAAGAGCAATGCAAAGATTTATGTTCAGTCCACGGAGGGGATTCATTTTGACGATGTGGCGGGAGAGGACGAGGCGAAGGAGAGCCTTACCGAAATCGTAGATTATCTGCACAATCCGGATAAATATACTAAGGTGGGGGCTTCCATGCCGAAGGGACTGCTCTTAGTGGGACCTCCCGGCACCGGAAAAACCATGCTGGCGAAAGCGGTTGCAGGCGAGGCAAACGTACCGTTCTTTTCCATGTCCGGCTCCGAATTTGTAGAGATGTTTGTAGGTATGGGCGCATCCAAGGTGCGCGATCTGTTTAAGCAGGCGAAGGAAAAAGCCCCCTGTATTGTGTTCATCGATGAAATCGATGCCATCGGCAAGAAGCGGGACGACCGCATGGGAGGCAACGATGAGAGGGAGCAGACGCTTAACCAGCTTTTGACGGAAATGGACGGATTTGAAGGGAATAACGGCGTTATCATTCTGGCGGCGACAAACAGACCCGAGGCTTTGGACCCGGCGCTGACCAGACCGGGCAGATTCGACCGCCGCGTGCCCGTGGAGCTGCCGGATCTTGCAGGGCGCGAGGCGATTTTAAAGGTTCATGCCAAAAAGATCAAAGTATCGGATGACGTGGATTTCCATACCATTGCCCGTATGGCGTCAGGCACTTCCGGAGCGGAGCTTGCCAATATTGTCAACGAAGCGGCGCTTCGCGCGGTGCGGAACGACCGCACGGTGGTAACCCAGGCGGATCTGGAGGAAAGCATCGAGGTTGTTATCGCAGGCTATCAGAAGAAAAACGCCATTCTCTCGGATGAAGAAAAGAAGGTAGTGGCATATCATGAAATCGGGCACGCGCTTGTGGCGGCAATGCAGAGCCATTCCGCGCCGGTACAGAAAATCACGATTATTCCCCGTACCTCCGGCGCGCTGGGCTATACCATGCAGGTAGAGCAGAAGGATAAGGTGCTGATGTCAAAGCAGGAGATTGAAAATAAGATTGCGACCTATACAGGAGGACGCGCGGCGGAGGAAATTGTTTTCGGAGAGATTACCACAGGCGCCTCCAACGATATTGAACAGGCGACGAAGCTGGCGCGGGCGATGATTACCCGGTACGGCATGAGCGAAGAATTTGATATGGTGGCTTTGGAAACCGTGAACAACCAGTATCTGGGCGGGGATACGTCTCTTGCCTGCTCTGCGGATACCCAGAAGGAAATCGATCAAAAGGTTGTGGAGTTAGTGAAGACGCAGCATGAAAAGGCAAAGGAAATCCTGGAGGCGAACAGGGACCGGCTGGACAGACTGGCGGAGTACCTGTATGAAAAAGAAACCATTACCGGAGCGGAGTTTATGGAGATTCTCAATGGAAAGGAAGGCGCGTAAATATGAATAGACGTTCTGAATTTGGCTGGGCGGAGCTGATCATAGGCATTTTGCTGGTTTTGCTGGGTATCTTTACCTTTATCCGTCCGGAAAGTATGCTGACGGGAATCGTCGTGATCTACGGCGTTATTGCCCTGATCACAGGAATTGCCGATATTATGACCTATGTAAAAATTGAAAAATACACGGGCTTAGGTCCTACGATATCTCTGATTTCCGGAATCCTCAGCGTAATGTGCGGCATTATGCTGCTGATCTATCCGGATGCGGGCAAATGGGTTTTGTCCCTGCTTTTCCCGGTCTGGTTTATCGCCCATTGTATTTCGAGGCTTTCCCATGTCGGTATGCTAAGGTGGGCGGGAAGAAAATTTAATTATTATTTTTCGCTGATCATCAATATCATAGGTCTTATTCTGGGCTTTGTGATGATTTTCCGTCCTGTCCTTACCTTTATGACCATGAGAATCATCGGGTATGTAATAGCCGTATATCTGGTGCTGCTTGGCATTGACAGCATTGTGGCGGCTTTTGAAAAGAAGTATTATCGCTGATATATGAAAGAATGACTTGCAGGGAAAGGGGCTGCTGCAGTTATAAATTTTGGCGTCGATTACGGAAACCTTTGATCGACGCCAAAATTTATAACTGCAACAGCCCCTTTTTGTTTGCAAAAGTTGTTAATCATGATAGGATAAAAGCATGGAAGTTTTTCTGAAGGAGTTTGAAAGAGCTCCCGGAAAGGGCTAAAAGAAAGGGCTAAGAGGGGAAGAACCGGGGAGGGATAGGAAGATGCTGGATATTATGCTGCCCGGCATGGACGGGTTTGCGGTCTGCTCCAAAATCAGGGAGAACTCCAATACGCACATTTTGATCGCCAGCGCCAAAACGGAAAAGGACGATATGTTAAAGGGCTTGAACCTGGGCGCCGACGATTATATTGAAAAGCCTTATGATATTGATATTTTGCTGGCAAAGATCAAAGGCATTTTTAAACGCAAATATGCACGGGAAGAAATTGCGGAAGGAGAGCTTCGTCTGAATGCCGTGTCCCAGACCCTGTATGTGAAGGAGCGGCGGGTTGATGTGACGGAGAAGGAATTTGAGCTGTTAAAGCTGTTAATGGAAAATAAAAACGTCACGTTAAAGAAGGAGTACCTCTTTAATACGGTCTGGGGGAGCGACAGCGATTCGGAACTCCAGACTTTGACGGTACATATCAAACGGCTGCGGGAAAAGATTGAAGAGGAGCCGAAGCAACCGAAGCATATTATTACAGAGTGGGGAGTAGGGTACAGATTTGAGTAGATATCGAAGATTTGCCTGTATGATTATGATAATAGAAGTCGTTTTGCTGGCGCTTTGCAACGGTCTTTACGGATACCAAAGCGGAGACGGAGCGAAAAGAATGTACCGCGTGGAGGCAAAGCGCGTTGCAGCGAAGCTGACAGAGCAGGGCGCGACGCAGGAAGCGCTTGCCGGACTGGATCTGTCGGAGTATAAAACCATTATCCGCGTCAGTGCGTTCCGGGCGGATGAAATCTGCAACAACGACTATGTGGTAGAAGAAATCGGCGGTAAGCTCTATCGGATAGAATATCGCGCGGCGGCAGAAAACGGCGCGCTTTTTTTGATGAATGCGGCAATGCTTATCATGATGCTTTTGACGTTTCTTGTGCTTTGGTATGTGGACCGAAAGGTGTTAAAGCCTTTTCATGTTATGAACGAGCTTCCCTACGAGCTGGCAAAAGGTAATTTATCCGTTCCCTTAAAGGAGGAAAAGGGCAGAATATTCGGACGCTTCCTTTGGGGCATGGATATGCTGAGGGAACAGTTGGAGGAGCATAAAAGGAAAGAGCTGGAATTTCAGAAGGAGAAAAAGACGCTGTTACTTTCATTATCCCATGATATCAGGACGCCGCTGTCAGCCATCGAGCTGTATGCAAGGGCGCTGTCCGGTGATCTGTATGATACCCGGGAAAAAAAGAACGAGGCTTTGGCGGGGATTACAAGGAATGTCCGGGAAATGAAGGCGTATGTGGATGAAATAGCCGGCGTATCAAGAGAGGATTTTCTGAATCTGGAGGTAGTGCAGGGCGAGTGCTATCTGTGGACGCCGCTGCAGGCAGTTGTAGATTATTACAGGGATAAATTGTCCGTGCTGCACACGGAATTTGAAACGGTAAGGTTTCCCGACTGCGTTGTCAGAGGGGATCAGGACCGTTTGGTCGAAGTATTTCAGAATATCATGGAAAATGCCGTGAAGTACGGCGACGGAAGGAGTATTCGTATTTGCGGAGAAGATGAAGAGGAATGCAAGCTGGTTCATATCGAAAATACCGGATGCACGCTGAAAGAGGAGGAGCTGCCCAATATCTTTGATTCGTTTTACCGGGGAAGCAACAGCCGCGGCGTGCCGGGCAGCGGGCTCGGACTGTATATCGCTAAGAACCTGATGCGGAAAATGGAAGGAGAGGTATTTGCACAGATCAGACAGGGCGGCTTCAGGGTTACGATGGTAATCCGGAAAGCATAAATAAAAAGCGTGCTCCAGTTAAGGATTAGTTCATAATTTCTCCTGTATGATGGATTTAGAAACAGGAGAAAGGAGTAAGTACATGTTTTTTCATATCTTAAAAAATGATCTGAAAAGAAAAAAGACAATGAATTTCATATTGTTTGTATTCATTGTGCTTGCGGCTACATTTGTGGCAAGCGGTTTAAACAATGTAGTTACGGTTATGAACGGAACCGATTACTTTTTGGACCGGGCGGGAATAGGCGATTTTGTTATTGTTACCATGGGCGAAAATGCGGTGGGTTCTTTGGATGAAATGCTGGAAACAGAACCGGAAATCAAAGGGTATCGGAAAGAGTCGGTCGTGTATGGCAGCCGGGATAATGTGACGATGGAAGACGGTTCCGGGGTGGAGCTTAAGAATGCTGTTATTTTTCAATCGCCGGATCATTCAGCGGTTGCTTTTTTTGACCGGGATAACCGGGAAATAACCGGAATCGAAAAAGGGCATGCCTACGTGACGCGCGATTTTTTGGAAAACAACAATTTGCAGGAGGGAGACGTCATTTGCCTTAAGCTTGGCGGCGTGGAAATTTCCCTGGTGCTGGACGGAAGGGCGAAAGACGCGCTGTTTGGCACGGAGCTTTTGGGCAATACGCGGTTTTTGCTAAGCGATGCGGATATGGAGCTGTTGCTGGGCAAAGAAGAGATCCGGGAATACAGGATGGGGGAAATCTGTTATATCGATACGGACGATGCGGGCGCCATGTCGTCTGCAATGACCAGGGTTTCCAATGTGGCGTTCAGCGGGAGCCGTTCGATGCTGAAAATGCTGTATGCAATGGAAATGTTGGTCGTGTTTATTATGCTGATTTTGAGCGTCTGTCTGATGATTGTTTCGTTTGTTGTTTTGAAGTTTTCGATTTCCTTTACCATCATGGAGGAATACCGGGAAATCGGCGTGATGAAGGCGATCGGGTTATCCGATGTCAGAATCAGAGGCATTTATATTATCAAATATCTGATGATGGCGGTTGTCGGAGCTGCGATCGGATTCTTTACGAGCATTCCCTTTGGGAATCTGCTGCTTGAATCCGTCGGCAGACATATGGTGCTTGGAAACGACAATGCGCTTTTGACCAATTTTATAGGGTGCGTAGCGGTCGTATGCGTGATTGTCTGGTTTGCATATCTTTGTACCAAAAGAGTGAAGAAGGCTTCGCCGGTGGATGCGATCCGAAACGGTCAGACGGGAGAGCGGTATCATAATAAAAGCGTGCTCCGGATTCACAAGTGGCGTTCGGACAATGCGTCCTTTATGGCGGCAAACGATATTTTAAGCAATCCGAGACGCTATCTTACCGTTATGGTTTCCTTCGGATTGTGTATGCTGTTTGTACTGTTATTGGTCAATACGACGGCGACTGTAAGAAGCGCAAAGCTGATCCGCCTTTTTGGAAAGGAAAGCGATCTTTATATGACGAGCGAATCTGATGTGATGACGCTGATGGGCGGCGGGTCGAAGGAGAAAATGAGTGACAGGCTTGACGAACTGGCGGCGGAGCTTGACAGGGAAGGTATGCCCGCGCAGCTTTGTATTGAAATGCAGTATAAATATCCGGTTACTTTTGAAGGAAAAGATTATAATCTCAACTTCCAACAGGGAATCAATACGAGGATAACGGATTATGAATATACGGAAGGGACGGCGCCGCAGAATGAATATGAAATTGCCATTACGCCGCAGATTGCACAGATAACGGGAGCAAAGATCGGAGACACCATAACCGTCCATTACGGTACGCAGGATGCGGATTGTATGGTAACGGCATATTTTCAGACCATGAATCTGCTTGGAGAAGTCATACGGCTCCATGAAGACGCGCCAGCAGAGTTTGACGCCGCCAGCAGCGGGATGTCCTATCAGATTGATTTTACGGACCAGCCTTCTGCAGAGGAAATTGAAAAGCGGAAGGAACGGATCAAAACGCTGTATGACAATGAGAAGGTCATGAATGCGGCGGAGTACTGCGACGATTGTACGGGCGTGTCGGATATGCTGGAGAGCGTACAGCTTCTGCTGTTAGGGATTACACTGGTCGTTGTGATTCTGGTTACAATCCTGATGGAGAGAAGCTTTATCGAGGATGAAAAGAGCCAGATCGCCATATTAAAGGCAGTCGGTTTTGGCGACGCAGCCGTGATCAGATGGCATGTATGCCGTCTGGGACTGGTAACGCTTTTTGCGGTTATTTTGGCGGCGGTATTGTCGATTCCGGTGACAAACTTATGTATTTCGCCGATCTTCGGCATGATGGGCGCTACGGATATCGAGTATCAGATAGAGCCGCTGCAGATATTTTTAGTGTATCCGTGCATCGTGCTGGCGGTAACCATGCTTGTGACATGGATCACCGCGATGTACACGAAGACTATTAAAAGTAGCGATACGGCGTATATTGAATAAGACTGAGAACAGATCGGAGGAAAACGGAATGGGAGCTTTATTGGAAGTAAAGGATTTGTGCAAAACCTATGTGGTAAATAAAAGACAGAACAATGTATTAAAGAATGTGAGTTTCTCGGTGGAAGACGGCGAGATGGTGGCGATTATGGGACCGTCCGGGTCCGGAAAATCCACGCTGTTGTATGCGGTGTCGGGTATGGACAGCGCTACCGGAGGAATGGTATTATTTAACGGCAGGAATATTACCGGACTGCAGGGAAAGGAATTGGCTCGGCTTAGGCTGGATGAGATGGGTTTCATTTTTCAGCAGATGTATATGATGAAAAACCTGACGGTTTTGGATAATATCGTGCTGCCGGCAATGGAGAGCAAAAAGACGAAAGAGAGCAAAAGAGAAAAAATCAGGCGGGGAGAAGACCTGATGCGAAAATTGGATATTGTGGAAGTGGCGGATAACGATATCAACGAAGTGTCCGGCGGGCAGCTGCAAAGGGCGTGTATCTGCAGAAGCATGATCAACAGACCCAGGGTATTGTTTGCCGATGAGCCGACGGGCGCGTTAAACCGGTCCGCTTCCGATGAAGTCATGGCGGAATTGGTTAAGTTAAACGCAGAAGGAACCACGATTATGATGGTAACCCATGACGCCAGAGTGGCGGCGAGGTGTTCCCGGGTGATTTATCTGGTAGACGGGCACATCAGAGGCGAGTATCAAAGTCCCTGCGGCGCGGATTCGGAAGAAAAGGAGCGGGAAAGGCTGTTAAATAACTGGCTGATGGAGTTGGGCTGGTAATTTGAGGAAATGATACAGGAAATGATACCGGAATGAAAAAGGATTTGACAAAGGGCGGCGTCACAAAAACCATGCTTGTTTTTGCGGCGCCCATGATTTTTGGAAATTTATTGCAGCAATTTTATAATATAGCGGACAGTCTGATCGTCGGGCGGTTCCTGGGAGCGGACGCATTGGCGGCGGTGGGGAGCGCCTACACGCTGATGACGTTTCTGACTTCCGTCCTGATCGGGTTGTGTATGGGCAGCGGTTCCCTGTTTTCCTTTTATTTTGGGAAAAAGGATGAGGAAGGTTTACATAAGTCTGTTTCTGCTTCTTTTATGTTTATTCTGGCTGCGGCGGTTGTGATCAATATTGCGGTGTTTCTGGGAACGGATGTGATCCTGAGGCTGTTGCAGGTTCCGGATTCCGTATACGGCATGATGCGGGAATATGTGCAGGTCATCTTTACCGGTATTCTGTTTGTCTTTTTATACAATTATTTTGCCTATCTGCTGCGCGCGCTGGGCAATTCCGTGACGCCGCTGTGGTTTTTGGGCGCCGCGGCGGTAATGAACGTGATCCTAGATCTGTTGTTCGTCGTCGTATTTTCCCGGGGCATCCGTGGAGCGGCAGAGGCGACGGTAATCGCGCAGGCGTTTTCGGGAATCGGCATAGGCGTCTATACGCTGGCAAAGGAGCCGGGTATCAGAGCCTGTCTGGGCGCACGTCTCTTTCCGGGCGGGAAAAGCCGGGGAGCGGTTTCGGAGGTGGTCAGGTTTTCCATGGCGGCGTGCATTCAGCAGTCGGTAATGAATTTCGGCATTTTAATGATACAGGGACTGGTCAATACCTTTGGGACGGCGGTCATGGCTGCGTTTGCGGCGGCGGTCAAAATTGATACCTTCGCCTATATGCCGGCGCAGGAGTTTGCCAATGCTTACTCGATTTTTATTTCCCAAAATTACGGGGCAAAAGAGAGGGAACGCATGAAGCGGGGCACAAGATCGGCGCTTTTGGTGTCCGTTTTATTTTGTCTGGCGGTTTCCGTCTTTGTGTATCTGAAGGCTGCGGATCTGATGCGCGCCTTTGTGGACGCGAAGGAAACAAAGATCATCGCCGTCGGAGTGGAATATCTTCGCATTGAGGGCTCTTTTTACTGGGGAATCGGAATTTTGTTTTTGCTCTACGGATATTTCAGGGGGAGCGGAAAACCGGAAATGTCCATTGTGCTTACGGTTATTTCCTTAGGAACAAGAGTGGCGTTGGCGTATGCGCTTTCTCCGGTGGAAGGAATCGGAGTATACGGCATCTGGTGGGCGATTCCCATCGGCTGGATTTTGGCGGATCTTGTGGGCGGTATTGCATATCGAATACAGGATAACGACTATGAAAAAGAGAATCAATATATCACTTGATGAAGAGACCGTTTTGAATATTGAGCCTTCATAGATATTTGAGTATTAAAGGAGAGATAACAGCATATACTTATAGTGGCTGTAGAAATTGCTTGACATGAAATTTAAAGTCAAGTAAGATGAATACAGTGATCGCGTTGCAGAAACCTGTGAGGTCTGCGACCGGGGGAGAACCTGCGGGGTCTCCTCTTTTTTATTTTAAGGAGACATTGTATATGCCAAAGATCTTTTTGAGTTATGATCAGCAAATAGAAAAACTGAAGAATGAGAAAAATCTGCAAATTGATGATGAGGCATATGCCAAGGAGATTTTAAGGCAGACAAGCTACTATTTGTTAATTGGAGGGTATAAGGATATTTATAAAGGAGCTTAAAGCGCTAATCGACAAATACCTTAAGAAGCATGATAGTATATCGGTGCAAGAACTATATGAGAAAATGGGTTTTCCGGAAAATTGGAGAAAAATAACCAGATATAGAAAACAATAAAATATAAAATGACCGGCATCAAACCTCCAAGTTCTGAAAGATTTGGAGGCTTTCTTTTGCCTATTTTCTTATCCGAAAGAATCAATCGGCTTGTAAAATAAGTAAAATTATTGTAAAATAGTACAAAAGTATGACGGCGCGTTTGGGGCTGCCATATGGCAAAAAACGATAGTAAGGGGAGAATGGCGTATGAATATTAGAGATTTTGTGGATTTGGGAGAATTGGAAGCGCTTCAGGAGGCATGGGCGAACGCTACGGGACTTGCCGCAATTTTTACGGATGCCAACGGAGAGTACATTACAGGCGATTACAATTTTACGGATTTTTGCATTAAACTGACCCGCGGCACGGCGGAGGGCATGAGAAGATGCGTGGATATGGACCAGAACGGGTTAAAAAAGGCGTGTCTGGAAAAGGGCTGTTATAAATGCCACGCCGGACTGATTGATTTTGCGTACCCGATTAAGCTTCACGGGACGGGAGAAGTAGTGATGACGGCGATCGGCGGACAGGCGCTGCCAAGCGACGAACCGGTGGACGAGGAAGGGTTCCGCAGGATTGCCAAGGAGATCGGCGCAGATCCCGACGCTTATGTGGAGGCGTTATATCAGGTTACGATGATGCCGGAAGCTAAGATCCGCGCCTGTGCGGACCTGTTGGGCATGGTAATCGATATTTTTGTCAACCAGAAGTATGAAGAGTATGTCGAAGGCAGGAGAATGGAGATTTTCAAAGAAAACCTCCAGGAGATCAACGGCGTTATCGACCGGATCGAAGATAATTCCAAGAAACTGACGAAGCTTGCTTCCAAGGAAGGCATTCTGGCGTTAAACTCCGCGATTGAGGCGGCAAGGCTGGGAACGGCTGGCGCGTCTTTCAGTATTCTGGCAAAACAGCAGAGCGATCTTTCCAAACAGAGCGGAGAAATCTATACGCAGATCGGAAGCGACGTCAATATTATTTCCGATGCGGTGGGCGCGATGAACGACGCGTCGGAAAACGGAGGAATAACAGAAGAAAAGCCGGAAATTGAGTACTAGATCCGGACAGAAAACCTATAGAGAAAGACGGAGGCACGAAATGAAAAAGTTTTTGGAGGAATTTAAAGCGTTTGCCCTGCGGGGAAATGTGATGGATATGGCAATCGGTGTGATTATCGGCGGAGCCTTTTCGGGAATCGTCACTTCGCTGACGGATAATTTTATCAATCCCATTTTGAATTTCCTGACCGGTCACGCCACCTATACCTGGAGCGATATCGCGGGCTTCGGATCGGCGTTTTTATCTGCAGTCATCAATTTCCTGATTATGGCGTTCATTCTGTTTTGTCTGGTAAAAGGCATTAACAAGCTGATGAGTGTCGGAAAGAAAAAAGAGCCGGTAGAAAAGACGACAAAAATCTGTCCCTATTGCCAGAGCGAGATTTCCATTAAGGCGACAAGATGTCCTCACTGTACGTCGGAGCTGTCCGAATAACTGACGGAAACAGGAAATCCGGTAATGCAAGAAAAATAAGCTGTCGGTATAAAAAGCGGCAAAGATCAAAGGAAATAAGCTTTCGTGATCTTTGCCGCCTTTTTATGCGGGCAGTTTTTTGCATTTAAAACGGCTTTTTTTGCAACCTTTTTAAGGTTTTTCATGTGTTTTATTATAGAAACGGTAATTGAAGAGAGCCGGGTGTCTGAAAAACGGGCGGTTCTGAATATCTTTGCATATGGGAGGATAAGAAGCGGAAAATGAACGAATGGATTGCGGATTGTATTTTAATTGTTTTGATCTTGATTCCGGTTGCGCTGATTGCAGTGGATATTGTTTTTGCCGTCAGAAAAAAGAAAGTTTTCTTTTTTGAGCTGTTTGCGTTTGCGACCGGGCTGGTATATATGCTGTTGGGGTGGGTCATGTGGGACCCGCCGAAGTACGATATTCCCATTAACAGAATGGCTGGGTTTTCTTCGGTGCATGAACCCGTCAGCACGGAACACGCCCCGACGCTTATCACCATAGCGGTTGTGGGCTTTTGTGCGTATCTGTTTTTGAAGTTTGCGGGAAAACATCTTGCGCCGCTTGCTAAGGTATTTTGTATCGGCGGCGTTTACGGAGGCGTCATTGTAAACGCGCTGTTTTTGTTCCAACTGGTTTGCGGAGCGAGACCGCGGGATATTTCCGCCGGTCAGGTAATTGCTGAAAACGGGTTTTATATTTTCTGTATGTGCGTGGTTCCCGCATTGTTTTTGATCCATGTGGGCGATCTGTTCGTGCATCTGATCCGGGAACAGGCGCAGGCACAGAAGGAGGTAACATATGGTAACGGATTTTTGGCGCGCTGCAACGCGTTTTTGTGCAGGGGTGCCAACCTCTGGCTGGCGGCATTGGTCGCGATGATCCCCGTCTACGGCATTGTAATCTGTATTTTGTGTCTGTTCGGGCAGAAGCCGGACAGCGTGATAGAAGCGTTTACCAATACCGGGGACTGGGTGTTGTCGTCCAAGATCACACCGCCGCCGGTGGAATACGACGCCCATTATTTGTGTACGGTGTCCCTGCAGGGGCACAGAAAGCTGGTCAAACCCTTACGCTACGGCATCAGAAAGGGAAATAAAATTGTAGTCAACAGGCAGTTGTGTGTGGCAAACGCCTTTGAACAGCTTCTGGAAGAACGCACGCCCCGTTTCCACAAGGCGGTCAGGAGGTTTTATGATACCTATGGCTATCCTATTTCCAAGTGGATTACCAATCCGTGGAGCGCCGATGCGGTATATCTGATCATGAAGCCGTTAGAATGGATTTTTGTAGCCGTTTTGTATTTATTTGACGAAAAGCCCGAAAACCGCATTGCCCGCCAGTATCTGCCGGGAAAGTGGAATATCCCGCGCTGAAGATTTCCCGATAAGGCTCCCCTGTAAGGCTTCCCCGGAAATATGTAGGTTTCCCCGGAAATAAAAATTGCTTTGGCGGGATGTCGCGTGTTACAATGATAAAAAGATACTTTTTTAAAAAGAGAAAATTAAAAAGGGGAGCACGTGATGAAAAAGAGTATAGGTGGAAGAATCGGATGGTTTTTTGCTTCGGTGGGAATGGGGCTGTTATCCTTAGCCATGCAGCTTGGCTGCGGCTTTCTTTTGATGTTTATCATTTCCTTTCTGGCAGGCGTGCAGTACGGCGGAAGCGGTATGACGATGGAGCAAATAGCCCGAATCGCGCAGGAACGATATTTGGATAATGCAATTTTTGGCGTGGCGCTGTATCATGTCGTCGGGATACTTGTATTCGGACTATGGTATTATTTTGCATATGGAAAAAAGAAAAGACCGGCAGACGCCGAAAAGCCCGGAGTAACAGGAATATTGACCGTAGGGATTGTGGGTGTGCTGCTTCAGATTTTTACCAGCGGAGTTTTGACGATTCTGATGGCGCTGTTTCCCGGTGCCTTTGAAAGTTACAATGAACTGATGGAAACGGCGGGATTTACGGAAACAACATTTCTGATGATATTTGTAACCGTGGTTATGGCGCCTATCGGGGAAGAACTGTTGTGCCGGGGACTGAGTCTGAGGTTTGCCAAAAAGGTCAGCGGTAAATTTTGGATCGCCAATTGTATTCAGGCGCTTGCCTTCGCTCTGATTCACGGCAATCTGGTACAGGGCGCCTATGCTTTTTTCCTCGGTCTGGCGTTGGGATATGTTTATCAGAAATATCGTAACATTTGGATTTGTATGTTTCTGCACGGCGTGATCAATTTATCTTCTGTTTTTGTAGGCGCGGTCATGGAAATGATTTGCAAAGGGAAACTGATGGCGGTGGGAATCGTCTGCGTTGTCGCGGCTGTTTTACTGGCGCTTTGTTTTAAAATCCTGGGCGGGATCAAAATGCTGGAAAGTGAGGAGACGAATTTCTAATATAGAGACTGACATATTATAAAAATTAAAAATGGTATCTGTCAAAGGAAACTGTGTTTCCGTGACAGATACCATTTTTTTGTCAACTTGGCAGCTCTTTTCGTATATTGCTTCGGATATTTTATATACTAATTATGATTCAATTAAGAAGGGATTATTCTTTGGGAAGCGAAGCGTTTTGCCGTGACGCGGATCATTATGGAAAAAGTCAGGAGGAAAGTATGAAAAGAGCGACGGAGTTGCCGGATCAGAATGAATATGGCTGTTATGAAATCAGAATGGAGAGCATCGGAGGCTTGGGAGCCAATCTTTGCGCGAAAATGCTCGGAGAAGCCGGAATGGAAAGCGCGGGGTTAAACAGCGCGGTTTTTTCCAGTTACGGGTCGGAAAAGACAGGGACGCCGGTCAGGGGATATGTGCGGTTTTGCGAGGCGGATAGAGAAATCCGGCTCCATTCGCCGGTTATCAGACCTCATTTGCTTGCGGTTTTCCATGAGGCGTTGTTAGCGGACCCTTTGACGTTAGCGGGGTGCGTAAAAACAACAAAGCTGCTGATCAATACGGTATCGGGGAAAAACGTTTTGGAGCAACACGGAAACGGCGAAAAAAGAGAGCTTTTAAATGGGAACCCGGGACAGGTGTTTGGCATCGACGCGGGACGGATCGGAATGGAGACCAAATCCCGCGTGAATGTGGTTATGCTCGGGGCGATGGCTAAAATTACGGGCTTTATCCGGCTGGAGGATCTGTACGAAATCTGTAAAAAGACGCTCGGCAAAAAATATCCGGCGGCGCTTGGCGCCAATCTGGAAGGGATCAAAAGGGGATATGAAGAGGTAGAAGCGCTTGCAGCGTATGGGGACGGCAAAGAAAAGGCGGGAGAAAAAACGGAAAAAGAAAAAGACCGGCACGACCGTCCTGCAAAAGAAGCGCCTGCGGGGAATGCGCCCGCGAAAGATTTACCGGACTGGGGCTACGCTACGGCTCCCATAGGCGGGATGATCCCCCATTACGGCAACAGCGTCGTAAATGATCTGTCTCCTTCCAGGCAGGGGTATGTGCCGCTTTTTATACCGGAGAAGTGTATTAACTGCGGCTTGTGCGGTTCTGCCTGCCCGGATATGGTGTTCCAGTTTCAAAAGGGAGAGTACCGGGGGCGGGAAATGATGATCAACAAGGGACTTGACTATTACCACTGTAAGGGATGTATGCGCTGCGTAAATGTATGTCCGGTGCAGGCGCTGGTAAGCGGCAGGGAGGAAAGGCATACGGATAAGAAGTATTTTATGCCTAACCAGGAACTGGTCAGGACGCCCGTTTATTACCGGAAAGCGGGACCCGACGGCTATATTACTTCAGAATCGTTTTTGACGGAGAAAAGAATGGAAGGAGGGGAAGTCTGAGATGGAAAAAACAGGACAGGTTGCGGAATTTGCAAGCGGCAATGAAATGGCGGCGATTGCGATCAGGCAGATCGGCTATGATCTGATGGGGTACTATCCCATTACGCCCTCGACCCAGATTGCGGAAAATCTGGACCGGATGAAGGCGGACGGTCAGACGGACCTTTTGATGATTGCGGCGGAAGGAGAGCACAGCGCGGCAGGCATCTGTTACGGCGGGGCTGTGGGAGGCGGCAGGGTTGTCAACGCTACCAGCGCCAACGGCTTGCTGTATGCCCTGGAACAGTTTCCGGTTCAGTCCGGCACCAGATATCCCATGGTCATGAACGTGGCTTGCAGGACGGTGTCGGGTCCCCTTTCCATCAAGGGGGACCACAGCGATATTATGTATCTGCTCAATGCGGGCTGGATTATTTTATTTGCCCATTCCGCACAGCAGGTATACGACTTTAATATTCTTGCGCTGCGGCTTGGCGAGGCGGTAAGGCTGCCGGTCGCCGTCGCCTACGACGGTTTTTTTACCAGTCACCAGAAGCGCAGGTGCCTGCGCTTTGAGAAGGACCGGACGGTCAGGGATTTTATCGGGCAGAAGAAGGAACCCTATCCGTTTCTGGATTTAGAGCATCCGATTACGGTAGGCGCTTATATGAACGAACCGGACCTGATGAACAACCGCTATCAGCTTGCCCGCGCCATGGAGGAGGCGGCAAGACTTTTGCCAAAGCTGTTTGACGAGTACGGAGCATTGTCAGGCAGAAGGTATGGCAGCTTTGAAGGATATTGTTATGAAGACGCGGATACGCTTCTGGTTTTGCTGGGGTCTTCCTATGAGACCGCAAAGGAGGCGGCGGATAAGCTGCGAAGCAGGGGAGAAAAGGCGGGGGTATTGACCCTCCATGCGTTCCGTCCTTTTATGGAGGAAGCGGTTTTTCGGGCGCTTTCCGGTGCAAAGAATGTTGTCATAGGGGACCGGCAGGACAGCTACGGCGCGGGAGGCGGCAACCTGTCGTTAGAGCTTCGCGCATTGATGCAAAAGTACGGGTTTCAGGGAAAAGTAAAAAGTTTTGTTTACGGGCTGGGAGGAAAGGACTTTTTTGTGGAAGATGCCGTCGCCGCCTTTGCATGGGCAAAGCAGGAGGAAGCGGAAAGCAAAAATGATGCAGATGAAAACGATACAGGTAAAAACGATACAGATGAAAATGATGCAGATGAAAATGATGCAGATGAAAGCAGGAGCTTTACAGCCTGCGCCGGGCATAAGGATTTTGCCTACTACGGCGTCCGAAAAGGAACGGACGGCGGGACGAAGGAGCCGTTTTTTGAGCCGCTTTCCGGGGAAAAAACAAAAATTGCGGCGACAAAGGTTGTGACTTTGGAATCCGGCATGAGGAAGGTTGAAGGCGGACTGTTAAACGCTACGGCGGCGATGCCGGGACGTCTTGCGCCGGGGCATGGAGCCTGTCCGGGCTGCGGAATCCCGGTCAATCTCAATCTGCTTTTGCGTGCCATTGAGGACCCGGTTGTCCTGCTGTTTCAGACGGGCTGCGGCATGATCGTGACGACGCCTTATCCGAAGACGGCGTTTAAGGTGCCTTATCTGCATAATCTGTTTCAAAACGGAGCGGCGACGTTAAGCGGGCTTGCGGAAATCTGTTACCGGAAGCAGGAAAAGGGAGAGCTTCCGCCGGGAGAGATTGTATTTATTATGGTAAGCGGCGACGGCGGCATGGATATCGGCATGGGATCGGCGCTTGCCACCGGATTAAGGGGACACCGGCTGTTGCTTTTTGAATATGATAACGGCGGATATATGAATACCGGATATCAGTTGTCCTATTCCACGCCCAAAGGAGCCGCCAGTGCGACCTCCCATGTAGGCGCCTTCCAATATGGAAAACAATATTTTCATAAAGATATGCCAAGGCTGATGGCGGCGGCAAATGTGCCCTATGTGGCGACCGTGGCGGAATCGAATCCCACAGACTTTATTAAAAAAGCGGCGAAGGCTGCGGACTACGCCAAAAAAGAGGGCTGCGCGTATGTCAAGGCGCTTTCGGCATGTCCCCTAAACTGGAACGACAATCCGGGCGGAGAGCGAAAAGTCATTGAAGCGGCGGTAAACTGTTGTTATTTCCCGCTGTATGAAGTGGAACAGGGCGTGACGGCGTTAAGCTATGATCCGGAAAAGACGGGGAAGAAAATCCCGGTTGTGGAGTGGCTCGCTATGATGGGCAGGACCAGGCATCTGCAAAAGCAGGAGTACCGGGAGGTTACCGAATCCATGCAGCAGGAAGTGGACCGGCGCTACCGGCGCCTCAAGGAAATGGCGGAAAATCCCTATCTGTAGTGAATTTTCCAAAACGGGAAGGGCATAATAAGAAAAAAGCAAAAACAGGAGGCAGAATATGGCAGTAGATTTTAAAAACAGCGAGACAAAGGACAATCTGATGAGGGCGTTTGCCGGGGAAAGCCAGGCGAGGAACCGCTATACCTTTGCGGCGGGTGTGGCGAAGCAGCAGAAACAGCAGGCGATCGCGCAGGTCTTTCAATATACCGCCGATCAGGAAAAAGAACATGCGGAGGTTTTTTACAATCATTTAAAAGAACTTGCAGGCGAAACGATCCATGTGGACGGCAGTTATCCGGTGGATCTGACCGAGAATCTCGCAGAGCTTTTGCGTATGGCGCAGCACAATGAATACGAAGAACATGACGACGTGTACCTGGCGTTTGGCAACAAAGCAAAGGAAGAAGGCTTTCCGAAGGTGGCGAGCTCCTTTTTGATGATCGCGGAAATAGAAAAAGTACACGGCGACCGTTTCGGCAGATTTGCAGAGTATCTGGAGCAGGATAAACTCCATGTTGCCGATGAAAAGACCGCGTGGATCTGCTTAAACTGCGGATTTATTTTTGAAGGAACCGGGGTTCCCGAGACCTGCCCGGTCTGCGATCATGACAGAGGATATTTTATCCGGCTGGAGCAGTCTCCCTTTGCCGACGCAAAGACAAAAGATGCCGCGGTTTAGAAGCGGGAGGGCGCGCGGATAAATTTGCTAATGACACGGCAATCCGGCTGGTGTAAAATGTCAGTATAAAAACACAGGGACCGCCTGATTGTAACGGCGGCGGACCCGGATTGGAGGTACTGACTATGGGCAGATTAGAGGGAAAAGTAGCAATTATCACAGGCGGAAATTCCGGTATCGGAAAAGCGGCGGCGGAGCTGTTTGCAAAAGAAGGCGCTAAGGTTGTGATTTCGGCAAGAAGGGAAGCGCAGCTTTTAGAAGTGGCTGCAAAGATCCGTGAGGCAGGCGGGGAAGCGCTCTGCGTCACATGCGATATTTCCAAGTCGGACCAGTGCGCGGCTCTGGTGGAAAAGACCGTGGAGGCGTACGGCACGGTGGACGTGCTGGTCAATAACGCCGGAGTACTGGACAGCGGTATCTTTGCAGTGGAAAAGGTATCGGACGAGACCATCGATTATCTGGTCGATATCAATACCAAGGGCACGCTCTATGTGACCAGGGAGTGTGCGAAGGTTATGCTCCAAAAGAAAGCCGGATCGATCGTCAATGTGGCGAGCGTGGCAGGCTACTGCGGGAACGGCGGAGCCGCCTATGTGTCCAGCAAAGCCGCAGTGATCGGACTGACCAAAAACGTAGCAATGCGATGTGCGGATATCGGCGTGCGCTGCAATGCGGTATGTCCGGGATCGGTTGTGACGCCTATGACCATGGGACTGCAGCGGGATAAGCTGGATATGGATATGATGTCAGCCATGAATAAACATGCGGATAATTCCATCAAACCGTGTATGCCACAAGAAGTTGCAAACGTCCTGCTGTTTCTTGCATCCGATGAGTCGGCGGCTGTTACGGGACAGGTTATGGTAGTGGATCACGGTGCGAATCTGTAATACGAAAGAGTATGAAAAAAGTGTTAAAAACAATTGGTATTGTGCTTATTGTCTTTGTCTGCTATGTGGTAATCGGAGCGATCGGTCCCTTTGTCAGACAACGGGAAATCACGGATGAGACGGCAGAAAGCTTTGATGCACAAAGTATTTATCAGGGAAAAGAGACGAAAGAACGGGCGGCGGTTATTTCCGATAATGAAAAGGCGCTGGAGGAACGAATCCGTCTGATTGCCCAGGCGGAAGACAGGATTGTGCTTTCTACCTTTGAGTTTGATGCGGATGAAAGCGGGAAGGATATGCTCGCGGCGCTTTTGGCTGCGGCGGACCGGGGCGTACAGGTGTCGATTTTGGCGGACGGTATGCCCGCCGTCCTTTCCATGAGAGGAAATCCGTATTTTTATGCCCTTGCGGAAGCGGAAAACGTGGAGATCAAACTTTATAATCCGGTCAATCCGCTGTTGCCATGGAAGCTGATGGGCAGACTTCATGACAAGTATCTGATTGCCGACCGCACCGCCTATATTCTGGGAGGAAGAAATACATATGATTTTTTCCTCGGAAAAGGAACCGGGCATATCAACTATGACTGGGATGTGCTGGTATACTGTAAAGAAACAGAGGGCGCTTCCTTAGATGAGCTGGAAGCGTATTATGAGCGGGTGTGGAATCAGGAGGATTGCAAGCCTTTCGGCGGCAGTACGCCTCTTTTAAAGCGCAGGAAAACGGAACAGGCGTCGGACGAATTGCGGGAAAGATACGCCACGATGCAAAAAGAGCATGGAGATTGGTTTACGATATGCAACTATGAGGAGATGACCAGACCGACCCGGGGCGTTTATCTGATGACCAATCCCACGGAAGTTTATGCAAAGGAACCGGTCGTCTATTATGAAATGACAACGCTGATGCAGAGTGCGGAAAAAGAGGTGCGCTTTCATACGCCTTATATTCTTTGCGACGATTGGATGCTGGAGCAGTTAAGCGATATCTGCAGCCGGACGGAGTCTGTGGTCATGATGACCAATTCCGTAGCAAACAACGGAAATCCTTTTGGCGCCATGGACTATGCCGCCCACAAAGAGGAGATATTGGAAACCGGCGTCCGAATACTGGAATACGACGGCGGCGTGTCTTATCATGGAAAGTGCTTTACGATTGATGACAATCTGGTGGGAGTCGGTTCTTTTAACTGGGATATGCGAAGCGCCTATCTGGATACGGAAATGATGGCGGTCATTAACAGTGAGGAACTGAACGCCGATATGAAAAAAGAAATGGGACGTTATGAAGAAAGCGCGCTGCAGGTTGTGGACGCGGAAATCTCCCTGGCGCCGGAGGGAACGGTTCCCCGGGAAGTGCCGGCAAAGAAGGCGGTTACGCTCCGGCTTTTGCGGATTTTCGGCGGCTGGGCAAGATTTTTAATGTGACGGTGGAAAGGCTATGAAAAAAATAGCGATTATTGAGGACGACCAGGGGCTGAACAACGGCATTGCAATGGCGTTACACAGAGAAGACTACATATTTTATCAGTACAGCTCCCTGGGAGAGGTAAAAGAAGCGGAAAATATGGATCTGCTTATTTTGGATATCAACCTGCCTGACGGAAACGGTTTTGAATTTTTAAAAAAGCTTAGGACCTATTCCGATGTGCCGGTCATTATCCTGACGGCGAATGATCTGGAGACGGACGAAGTGATGGGGCTGCAGCTTGGCGCGGACGATTATATGACCAAGCCTTTCAGCCTCATGGTGCTGCGCGCCAGAATAGAAAAAATATTGCAGAAAAAGAGGAAGGGTCCCGCTGTTTACCGGTGTAAGGAGCTGGAACTGGATTTTGAGAGGATGCAGTTTTTCAGAAACGGAGAACAGATCGAACTGAGCAAGACCGAACAGAAACTACTGCGGTTACTAATTGAAAACCGCAACATTACCATGAAAAGAGAAACGCTGTTAGACAGAGTGTGGACCGACGGAGCCGAGTATGTGGACGAAAACGCCCTTTCCGTGGCAATCAAGCGGCTGCGGGATAAACTGGAATCAAAGGAGCAGAAGTATATTCAGACCGTGTACGGCATCGGGTATGTGTGGAAAGAGTAGATTTTGTAAAGGGATGATAATGATTTTATGATAAATCGTTTGGGACGTTTGGGATATAGAAGTACATACGATCATTTGAACCGGATGCTGGACGACGCCATCGCCGGTCGTTTTGAGGAAAGGGATTATGACGAAAGCGAATTGTCCAAGCTGGAGGTAAAGTGGAAAAGATATCTGACCTCCTCCGGGCTGTCCGCTAAGAAGCTTGAAGCGGAGAGGACGGCGATCCAGAGTCTGGTAACGGATATTTCCCATCAGACAAAGACGCCCCTTGCCAATATTTTGTTATATACGCAGCTTTTGGAGGAACAGCCCCTGGAGGCGCCCGCAAGGGAAATGGTAGAGGAAGTCCGCAGACAGTCCGAAAAGTTGGATTTCCTGATTCAGTCTTTAGTCAAAACCTCCAGACTGGAAACGGGGACGTTCCGCTTTGATCCGCGAAAGCAGGAGGCGGAAGGGCTGATTAGGAGAGTCACGGAGCTTGCGAAGGCAAAGGCGGAAGCGAAAGGAATGGAAATTAAAATCGAAGGCGCGGAAAACCCCGGGGACCGCAGCCGGGATGGCGATTGCGGCGGGAATGAAGATGGCGGCAGCCGTTCACAGACGACGGCGTCGTTTGATGAAAAATGGACTGCAGAGGCGTTGTTTAATATCGTTGACAACGCTGTCAAATATGCTCCGGCGGGATCGCAGATCGAAATCCGCATGATACCCTATGAAATGTTTTTGTGCATTGAGGTGCGCGATCAGGGGATCGGCATCGAAGAAGAGGAGATACCCAAAATATTCGACAGATTTTACAGAGGTAAAAACGTCAGGTCGGAAGAAGGCGTCGGGATCGGGCTCTATCTGAGCAGACAGATTATTGAAGGACAGGGCGGATATATGAAGGTAATCTCAAAGCCCGGAAAGGGTTCCCGGTTCCAGGTATTCCTGCCGAGGGAGTAAATCTTTCAAAACTGTAAGAATCGGGAAAGAATATGGAAAGATTGCATTGTTACTATAAGGCTGTAGGATACAGGGCGGCTTGCCCGGCAAATCTTACAGCCTTACTTTGCGAAAGGCTGCGACAAAATCATACGAGGTGAATATTATGGTTGTATTGAAAACGGAGAATTTAAAGAAAGTCTACGGAGAGGGAGAAGGTCAGGTCAAGGCGTTAAACGGCGTCAGTCTTTCCATTGAGCAGGGAGCGTTCGTGGCGATCGTGGGCACCAGCGGCAGCGGTAAATCCACGCTTTTGCATATGCTGGGCGGATTGGACAGACCCACGTCCGGCAAGGTATACGTGGACGATAAGGATATTTTTTCCTTAAAGGACGAGGCGCTTACGATTTTCAGGAGAAGAAAGATCGGGTTCGTGTTCCAGGCGTTTAATCTGGTGCCGGTATTAAATGTATACGAAAACATCGTGCTGCCCATCCAGCTTGACGGAAATACGGTGGATGACAATTATGTCAACCAAGTCATAGAAGCGTTGGGATTAACGGAAAAGATAAACAGTATGCCCAGCCAGTTGTCGGGCGGGCAGCAGCAAAGAGTGGCGATCGCCAGGGCGCTTGCTTCCAAGCCGACGATCGTCCTTGCCGACGAGCCCACGGGAAATCTGGATTCCAAGACAAGCCAGGACGTCTTGAGCCTGTTAAAAATTACCGGTAAGAAATTCGGTCAGACCATCGTTATGATCACCCACAACGAAGAGATCGCGCAGATGGCGGACAGGATCATCCGTATTGAAGACGGGATCATTGTAAAAGGCGGTGAGGATCATGTATAAGGTAAAGAATCAGAAGGTAATCCGCAGGCTTTCCACAAAGACTTTGTTGGCAAACAAAAAGAAAAATCTGGTTGCGGTTATGGCGATTATGCTGACCTGCATTTTGTTTACAGCGGTATTTTCCATCGGCGGCAGCATGTTAAAAAGCTCCGAAGAGAGCACGATGCGCCAGGTGGGCGGCTCCCAGATGGCGGGACTGAAATATGCTCGCTGGGAGGATTATGATATTTTATCAAAGGATTCCGCAGTACGGGATATTAACGCGGCGATTATCGTAGGCAGAGCCGCCAATGACGAATTGTCGGATCTCAATACAGAGGTCAACTATGCGGATGATCTTTATGCAAAAGGGAGTTTTTGCGAGCCGGAAACCGGCAGGATGCCTGAAAAAAGGGATGAAATCGCCGCAAGCAGTCTTGTACTAAAACAACTCGGCGTTCCCTGCGAACTCGGCGCCCGGGTGCCTCTGCAGATAGATGTGGAAGGAAAGGTAACTGAGGAAAACCTTACGCTGGTCGGTTTCTGGGAAGGCGATCCCGTGTCCATGGCGCAGGAATGCTGGATTTCCAGAGAGTTTGCCGAAGAGCTTGCGCCCCAGCCCGATGTGGCGTATCAGGATAATCCCGGCGCGGGCTTTGCAGGATACTTAAACATCAATTTTAATTTTGCCACGAGCTGGGATATTGAAGGGCAGGTGCTTGCCTTGCTTGAGCGTAACGGTTATGATCCCGATGTTACCGCTTACGGTGTCAACTGGGCTTATTCCACCAGCAGCGTCGACGGGGAAACGATAGCGATGATCGCGGGCATTTTGCTGATCATTCTCATATCCGGATATCTGATTATTTATAATGTATTTTATATCAATGTAACGGGTGAAATCCATGAATACGGGTTGTTAAAGACCATCGGGACAACGGCAAGACAGTTAAAGAAGCTGGTACGCAGACAGGCGATGCTGTTATCTCTTGTGGGCATTCCGGCGGGGCTTGTGATCGGCACCCTGTTATCCAAAGTCCTTCTGCCGGTTGTTATGGGACAGTTTACCGTCAGAATACAGGTGTTCTCCATGCACCCGCTTATCTACGCAGCGGCGGCGGTCTTTACTTTTGCAACGGTATTTTTAAGCTGTAATAAGCCCTGCCGTCTGGCGGCGAAGGTCTCTCCCATGGAAGCGCTGCGCTATACGGAAAAAACTTCGGTAAAAAAGAAGACCAAAAAGAGCAGGAAGTTTTCGGCGCTTCATATGGCGGCGGAAAATATGAAAAGGAGCCGGAAGAAGATCCTTGTGGTGGTGCTGTCTCTTTCCATGAGCCTGATTTTGGTCAATATGGTATACTGCATTGTCCACAGCTTTGATACGGAAAAATATGTATCCAATTCCATTGTAGGAGATTTTCGGATCAACCATGAAAGCCTGGAAAATCCGGGTTCTCCGGTTGCTATATGGGACGGCGTCAGTCCCGAAGAATTTGAAATGTTTGCAAAAACGGACGGTGTAGAGAATGCCTATCGGGTTTATGCGTCGTATGGTACGACAATTCTGGATGAAACGGGCGTGCAGAGGGTATCGGATTTTATGGACCGCCATGAGGAGCTTCAAAAGGACAGCCTGCAAAAAGCTTTATCGGAAGCGGCGGTTACAGAGAAGGCGTTGGATACCGACCTTTACGGCGTGGACGAAGAGGCGTTTAAAAAGCTGACATTTTATACGGAGCCTGTTACCTGGGAGGAATTTAACAGCGGAGATTACGTAATCATGGCGGAACAGTCAGCAGGAAGCGAACATTGGATTTTTCAGACGGGAGATAAGATAAAGCTGCAGATGTATAATATAGTAACCGGAGCGGAAGAAGAGAAGGAATATACCGTGATTGCGGCAGCCGATCTGCCTCATCCGATGTCTACCCGCAGCATACCGGCATTTGGAACCGAGCCTATATTACCGGAGGGAGAGTATCTTGCCCTGACGGGAAGGAATGGCGCGCTGAATGTCACGCTGGAGGTTACGAAGGAGCAGCAGGAAGCCGTGGAAGAAATGCTGCAGGCGTATACGGAAAGCGGCAACAGCGAGCTTACTTATGCCTCCAGGCAGACCTATCTGGATGAATTTGAAGACCTGGTGTCCATGTTTTGGATTGTAGGCGGCGCCCTTGCCTTTATTCTCGCGCTGATCGGTGTGCTTAACTTTATCAATGCCGTCGTGACCGGAATTTTAACAAGAAAGCAGGAATTTGCCATGATGGAGGCGGTGGGCATGACCAGAAAGCAGCTGCGCGGCGTGTTGATTACCGAAGGGATTGGCTATGCGGTTCTTACGATCCTGTTTTCCGTGACGGTGGGATCGGGGATCTGCGCGCTGTTGGTAAAGGCGGCTGCGGGAAGCATTTGGTTTTTCAGCTTTCATTTCAGCCTTCTGCCGATTTTGCTCTGCATCCCGGTGCTTTTGATTGTTTCCGTTCTGGTTCCGTTTTTTGCCTATCAGTTAAACGGAGCGAGCATTGTGGAACGGCTGAAGGTCATGGAATAGCGCCGGGACCGGTACATGGAAGCTGCCGAATAGTCCTCTTAACATTGACAAGCAGGCGAAATTTTTCTATAATATTTTCGTAACAAAATTTTAACAAAGAGGACAGAGAGATATGAGGAAAAAACTAGCGTATATTGTATTGGCATGCAGCCTTGCTTTCAGCCTTGCGGCATGCGGCAATGAGGAGCCTGAGGAGGTTCCGGCAGCAGAAGAGCCTGCGGTAGAGGATACGGTAACCGTAGAGGAGCCCGCACAGGAAGAGGTTGTGGAGGAAGAAACCAGAGACGGTATGTACAGGAGCGAGCTGACCAACGAGTGGATCGACGAAAGTCTCAGAAACCAGAGACCGGTTGCGGTTATGATCGACAACGAAAGCATCGCGCTTCCCCATTACGGAATTACCCAGGCGGACGTCGTGTATGAAATGATGAACAGCACAATGAACGGTCATATTACCCGGTTTATGGTACTTGTGAAGGACTGGGAGAAGATCGAGCAGCTCGGAAGTATCCGGAGCACGCGTACCACCAATTTACAGCTTGCGCCCGAATGGGACGCGGTCGTATGTCATGACGGAGGTCCGTTCTACATCGATTTGTTTACCAAGAACCCTTACGTGGACAACTTTAACGGCGGTTTCGGACGCGTTGACAACGGCAAATCCAGAGAGTTTACGGAATATGTACTGACCGGCGACCTGGATAAGAAGTTTGACAATTCCGGCGTGTCCAGAGAGTACACCCAGTATTATCAGGGAGCGCATTTCCAGTTTGCATCGGAGGCGAATCCGGTTGATTTAAGCAGCGGAAACGGCGCTGTGGACTGTACCAATATCGAGCTTCCTTTTGAGCATAACGATTCCTGTCTGGAATACATTGCGGAAACCGATACGTATCGTTATTCCGAGTACGGAAAAGAGTATAAGGACGCGGCAAACGGCGAATACATGGAATTTACCAATGTCATTTTGCAGGAGTGCAAATATGAACAGTTAGATGACAACGGCTATATGAACTTCTTTGTAAAAGAAGGAAACGGTATGAGTGGCTATTATATTACCGGCGGAAAAGCGGTTCCGGTTACCTGGGAAAAGCAGGATGATATTTACCCTACAAGATATTACGATCTTGACGGAAACGAGATTACCTTAAATACGGGCAAGACCTATATCGCGTTGGTTGCGCCTGACGTATGGGACGATCTTGTAATCGAATAAAAGCAGAAAATACGAAAGAAAAGCAATGGAAATGCCTAAAAAATTGCATTGACAAAATGAAGGTGTTATGCAATGATAGGTATGTATGAGCGTTATGGATAATTACGCAAATATAAGCCCTATAGGATAAGCCAACGGACAGGCGGGGCGATTGCCGAGGGTGGCCTTATGCCACATTATTGATAGAGTTAAAAGCTCAATTTTATAAGTTGATTACTTAATAATCAGTGTAGTAAACATCATCTTGTGAAACGGTCAATAAGAAAAGCAATATATTTGTTTTAATTACTCCGGATGAAGGCTTATACTTATTATGTATATGACTTTATGAAATAAAAAGCAGGTGGTGACGCCTGCTTTTATTTTGTCGCCGGGCTTTTTTGTAAAGCTGCCGGCGGCTTCTGCAGGTAAGATACAAAAATACGAGGTGCAGAAATGGATTTGGAAAGACAGAAATCCGCCCCGATTTATGAGGCGCTTGAGAAATTCAGAAAGAAAAGAGTCGTACCCTTTGACGTGCCGGGGCATAAGCGCGGCAGGGGCAACCCGGAGCTGGTGGAGCTGTTAGGAGAAAAATGCGTGGGACTGGATGTCAATTCCATGAAGCCTCTCGATAATCTGTGCCATCCGGTTTCCGTCATCCGGGAAGCGGAGGAGCTAGCGGCTGACGCTTTTGGCGCGGAGCATGCCTTTTTGATGATCGGCGGGACGACGTCGGCGGTGCAAAGCATGATTTTGTCCGTCTGCAAGGCGGGAGATAAAATCATTCTGCCGCGGAATGTCCATAAAAGCGTGATCAATGCGCTGGTTATCTGCGGCGCTACGCCCGTTTATGTGGAGCCGGAGGTCAACGACCAGATCGGGATTGCACTCGGCATGGAAATAGAGCCCCTGGAGCGGATCATTCGGGAAAATCCCGATGCGGTGGCGCTTTTGGTCAACAATCCCACTTATTACGGCATCTGTTCGGATTTAAGGAGCATTGTGAAACTGGCGCACAGCCATGGGATTCGGGTGCTTGCGGACGAGGCGCACGGGACACATCTGTATTTCGGCGACAATCTGCCCGTATCGGCGATGGCGGCGGGAGCGGATTATGCGGCGGTGTCCATGCACAAATCGGGCGGCAGCCTGACCCAGAGTTCCCTGCTTTTGACCAATAACGGGGTCAACGCGGATTACGTCAGACAGATTATCAATCTGACCCAGACCACCAGCGCGTCCTATCTATTGTTGTCCAGCCTGGATATTTCCAGAAGGAACCTGGCGCTGCGGGGGAGGGAGTCTTTTGCCAAGGTGGTTGAAATGGCGGAATACGCCAGAAAGGAAATCAATGCCATCGGGGGATATTACGCCTACAGCAAGGAGTTGGTCAACGGAACCAGCATTTATGATTATGATGTGACGAAGCTTTCGATTCACACCCAGGGGATCGGACTGACCGGAATCGAGGTCTACGATCTGCTGCGGGATGAATATGATATACAGATAGAATTCGGCGATATCGGCAATATCCTCGCATATATTTCCATCGGAGACAGGATTCGGGATATTGAGCGCCTCGTAGGGGCGTTAGCGGATATTAAGAGGCTTTATGAGCGCGACGGCAGTGATCTGGTATCGGGAGAATATATTCAGCCCCAGGTGGTCATGAGCCCTCAGAAGGCATTTTATTCACCGAAGGTTTCCCTTCCCATCGAAGAAACCGAGGGCGCTGTCTGCGGGGAGTTTGTCATGTGTTACCCGCCGGGAATTCCGATTTTGGCTCCGGGAGAAAAAATCAGCAGGGAAATCATAGATTATATTTTGTATGCGGGAGAAAAGGGATGCTCTCTCCAGGGAACGGAAGATCCGTTAGTCAAAAGCCTGAATGTGATCCGGTAATTTTGCAAAAGATATCGGGTGAAAGATATTTGATAAAAGAGATTTTTTATAGAAGGAGGTTGCAGCTATGGAAATGTGGTTTTCCGAAATGCACACCGCGAACGTAAAAATTTCCATCCGCACGGATAAGCAGTTATACAGCGCCCAGAGCGATTATCAGAGAATCGACGTGTTTGAATCGCCGGAGTTCGGTCGCTTTGTGACCCTGGACGGAGATATTATTTTTTCCGAGGCGGATGAGTTTATTTATAACGAAATGGTAACCCATGTGCCCATGAGCGTACATCCCAACGTGAAAAAGGTGTTGATCATCGGCGGCGGGGACGGCGGCGTGGCGAGAGAATTTTGCCGTTATCCCGAGATTGAGGAAATCGACGTGGTAGAATCCGACGATATGTTTGTCGAGGTATGCAGGAAGTTTTTCCCGGAGACGGCGAAGGGGTTTGAGGACCCGAGAGTTAAGATTTATTACGAGGACGGGCTGCGCTTCCTGCGGGATAAAATCAATGTTTATGACATTATTGTCAATGATTCCACCGATCCTTTCGGGCATACGGAAGGGCTGTTTACCAAGGAGTTTTACGGAAGCTGTTATAAGGCGCTTAAAGAAGACGGGATCATGGTGTATCAGCACGGAAGCCCCTTCTATGACGAGGACGAGGCGGCGTGCCGCAGTATGCACAGGAAGGCGTATAAAAGCTTTCCTATCAGCCGGGTTTATCAGGCGCATATTCCCACCTGTCCGTCCGGCTACTGGCTGTTCGGGTTTGCGTCTAAGAAGTATCACCCGTTATATGATTTTAAGCCGGAGCGGTTTAACGACCGCAAACTGGAGACATGGTATTATACGACCAATCTGCACACGGGTGCGTTTATGCTGCCCAAATATGTAGAAGATTTATTGGAAGAGGAGGAAAATTCATGAGCAGATTACTGATTATCGGATGCGGAGGCGTCGCGCAGGTGGCGATTAAAAAATGTTGCCAAAACAGCGATGTTTTTACGGAGATTTGTATTGCAAGCCGCACAAAATCCAAATGCGACGCCGTAAAGGAAGAGGTGGAAAAATGGACTAAGACCAAGGTAACGACGGCGCAGGTGGACGCGGACTGCAGCAAAGAAGTGGCGGCTCTGATCAGATCTTATGAGCCCGACGCGGTTTTGAATGTGGCGCTGCCCTATCAGGATCTGTCCATAATGGACGCCTGTGTGGAGTGTAAAGTGTCTTATATCGATACGGCAAATTATGAGGCGGAGGATACCAACGACCCGGCATGGAGAGCAGTGTATGAAGAACGCTGCAAACGTCTGGGCTTCACGGCGTATTTTGACTATTCCTGGCAGTGGGCTTATGATGAAAAATTCAAAAAGGCGGGAATTACCGGGCTTTTGGGCAGCGGCTTTGATCCCGGCGTGACCAGCGTCTTTTCGGCTTATGCGTTAAAGCACTATTTTGACGAAATCGATACCATCGACATTTTGGACTGTAACGGCGGCGACCACGGTTATCCCTTTGCGACGAATTTCAATCCCGAAATCAACCTGCGTGAGGTTTCCGCTCCCGGTTCTTATTGGGAAAACGGCAGATGGATCGAGGTAGAACCCATGAGTATCAAGCGGGAATACGATTTCCCGCAGGTCGGCAAAAAGGATATGTATCTGCTGCACCATGAGGAGATCGAATCCCTTGCCAAAAACATTCCGGGCGTGAAGCGGATTAGGTTCTTTATGACTTTCGGACAGAGCTATCTGACCCATATGAAATGTCTGGAAAATGTGGGAATGCTTTCTACGGAACCCATTGAATATGAAGAAAAACAGATTGTGCCGATCCAGTTCTTAAAGGCGTTGCTGCCCGATCCCGCATCTTTGGGACCAAGGACCGTGGGCAAAACCAATATCGGCTGTATTTTCCACGGCAAAAAGGACGGAAAGGAAAAGACGATTTATATTTATAATGTATGCGACCATCAGGAATGCTACCGGGAGGTCGGTTCCCAGGCGATTTCCTATACGACGGGCGTGCCCGCGATGATCGGCGCGATGATGTTGGTAACAGGCGCCTGGAGCGGTGCGGGCGTATTCAATATCGAAGAATTTGATCCGGACCCTTATATGGAAGCGTTGAACAAATGGGGACTTCCCTGGGTAGTGGAAGAACATCCGCAGATCGTAGAGTAAAGAGAAAGCGGCGGTGGACAAGCTATGGAATTATGTAAACTTCCGACGCCCTGTTATGTGGTGGATGAAAAAAAGTTAATTCATAATTTAACAATTTTACAGAAGGTGGAGCGGGATACGGGCTGCCGTATTCTGCTGGCGCAGAAGGCTTTTTCCTTTTTCCATGCCTATCCTCTGATCGGAAGGTATTTAAGCGGGACGACCGCAAGCGGACTGTATGAGGCGAGACTGGGCAGGGAAGAAATGGGAAAAGAGAACCACGTCTTTTGTCCGGCGTATAAGGAAACGGAAATCACGGAGCTGAACCGGATTTGCGACCATGTGGTTTTTAATTCGGCAAATCAGTACGAGAGATTCCATAACAAGTGTGATCAAAGCAGTATCGGGCTTCGTATCAATCCCGAGTGTTCCACCCAGGAGGGACATGCGATTTATGATCCCTGCGCCTACGGCTCACGCCTGGGAATGACCCTTGAGAATTTGCAGGGCTGGCTGGAAAGTAAGCATAACGGTCGTTTGCCAAAGGATGTGGAGGGGCTGCATTTCCATACGCTGTGCGAACAAAACGCCGACGACCTGAAGCGGACCCTTGATGCGGTGGAGGAAAAATTTGCGCCTTATCTGGCGCAGGTCAAATGGCTGAATATGGGCGGCGGGCATCATATTACCAGAGCGGATTACGATATCGATCTGCTGGAAAGCTGTATCCGCCATATGCAGGAGACCTATGGCGTAAAAGTCTATCTGGAGCCGGGAGAGGCGGTCGCGCTCAATGCGGGATATTTCATAACGGAAGTTCTTGATAAAGTGAAAAACGGCTTGGAAATCCTGATTCTGGACGCTTCCGCCGCCTGTCACATGCCGGACGTGCTGGAAATGCCGTACAGACCGCCCCTGCAGGACAGCGGAGAACCCGGAGAAAAGGCGTATACCTATCGGCTTTCTTCCGCGACCTGCCTTGCCGGAGACGTGATCGGCGACTATTCTTTTGATCGGGAAATCCGGATTGGCGACAGGTTGGTTTTTGAGGATATGGCGATTTATTCCATGGTAAAAAACAACACTTTTAACGGAATGCCCCTGCCGGCGATTGCGGTACAAAAAACGGACGGGGACTGTGAGATCATCAAAAGCTTCGGCTATGAGGATTTTAAGACACGGCTGTCATAATTTGAATAATTGAACGAAACAGAGGAAACGGAACATGACACAGGAATGCCGGGGCGGGCTGCGGATGCCCGGAGAGTTTGAACCCCATATGGGCTGCATGATGATTTTTCCCGTCAGACCCGGTTCATGGGTTTATGGGGGAAAGGAAGCGAAAGCGGTCTTTTGTGAAATCGCCGATGCGATTGCGGCGGATGAAAAGCTGTATATGCTTGCGGACAAAGCGCATACGAAAGAAGCAAAACGTATGTTATCAAAAAAGAGACACTATGCCAATATGGAAGTGCTGACCATAGAATCCGACGACGCCTGGGCAAGAGACGTGGGACCGACCTTTGTCCGGGATAAAGCGGGAAGGGTCAAAGGAATCAACTGGACCTTCAACGCCTGGGGCGGAAGCTATGACGGGCTCTATGCCCATTGGGAAAAAGACGACCGGGTGGCGAAGGCGTTTTGCGAACGGACCGGATATGAATGGATCGACGCGTCGCCTTTTGTGCTGGAGGGCGGTTCCGTCCATTCGGACGGAGAAGGGACGATCCTGACGACGGAGGCGTGTCTCTTGAGTCCGGGCAGGAACCCTTCCATGACGAAAGAAGAAATAGAACGCATATTATGTAATTATCTGGGCGGGGAAAAGGTGATCTGGCTGCCCCACGGAATCTACGGCGACGAGACAAACGAGCATGTGGATAACATGTGCGCTTTTATTAAGCCGGGCGTTGTGGCGCTTGCCTGGACCGACGACGAGAGCGATCCGCAATATGCTTTTTCCAAAGAGGCATATGAGGTCCTGTGCTGCGAGACCGATGCAAAAGGAAGGGCGTTTCGGATTATTAAACTGCCCATTCCCAAACAGCCGGTGTGTATTACCGAAGAGGAGTGCAGGGGATTTGTGTTTGAAGAAGGCGAGGATCAGAGAGAAGTCGGAGAACGGCTTGCTGCAAGTTATGTCAACTTCTATATTTCCAATCACAGCGTGATCCTGCCGCAGTTCGGGGACGAGAATGACCGCGTTGCCGTCCGTCTGATGGAGCAGGCGTTTCAGGACAGAAGGATCGTGCCCGTCATGGCGAGGAGCATTATCGTCGGCGGCGGGAATATCCATTGCATAACGCAGCAGATTCCTGCGTCGGTGTCAGCGAAAAATGCGGCGGAGCCAAATGCGTCTGCGTCAGCGAATGCGGCGGTGTCAAAAACACCTGCGCCAGCGAATGCGTCGGCTGCCGACCAAAATGTGATATAGAGAAAGAAGCTATAGAGGAAGAGACAGAGCAAAAGGAAGGAGTATCCATGAGAGAGATAACGGTTGCCGCGGTACAGATGCGGATGGGAAAAGCGGCGGAGGAAAATATACAAAAGGCTGACCGTATGGTAAGAGAGGCGGCGAAGGCGGGAGCAAACCTTGTTTTGCTGCCGGAGCTGTTTGAACGCCCGTACTTTTGCCAGGAACGCCGCTATGAATATTATCGTTATGCGGCTCCCGTCGGGGAAAACGCCGCAGTGCTTCATTTTCAAAAGGTTGCAAAGGAGCTTTCGGTTGTGATACCCGTAAGCTTTTATGAAAAAGACAATAACAGGCTGTACAATTCTGTCGCGGTCATCGATGCGGATGGCACAATGCTGGGCGTCTACCGCAAGACCCATATACCGGACGATCACTATTATCAGGAAAAATTCTATTTTTCCCCGGGAGATACCGGATTTCGTGTTTGGGATACCAGATATGGCAGAATCGGCGTCGGAATCTGTTGGGACCAGTGGTTCCCGGAGACGGCGCGCGCCCTGGCGGTAAAAGGCGCCGAGGTTTTGCTGTATCCTACGGCGATCGGCAGCGAACCGATTTTGGGAAGCGACAGTATGCACCATTGGAGGCGCGCGATGCAGGGACATGCGGCGGCGAACACGGTGCCGGTTATCGCGGCGAACCGCATCGGAAGGGAAAACGTGGAGCCGTGCGCGGAAAACGGCGGACAGTCCTCGGCTTTGGAATTTTACGGTTCTTCTTTTATGACGGATATAACGGGAGAAATCATTGCAGACGCCTCAAGGGACCGGGAAGAAATCCTGACGGCTACCTATGACTTGAAAAAAAACTCCGGAGAGCGGCTGGAATGGGGGTTATTCCGCGACCGCAGACCGGAGTGTTATGGTGATTTATGCAGATAATTCCGCCCTCATGCTGCGGATCATCGGGATTTTTAAAAGAAGCGGCGATAAAACGGCGGCAAGTACCAATCCGGTTACGCCCTGTACGCAGTTCGGACCGATTTCCGCAACTGCGGCGGCAAAGCCTTCGTAAAAGATTTCAAATACAAAGTAGCCGAGTACCACAACGATTTCGGAAGCCAGACCCGCGAGGATTGTGCCGGGCAGATCATGGTTTTTGAAAAGCTTTCGGAAAGAGGTAAAAGTAACGCCCGCAGCCATAGCGGCAAGGAATTTGATCACAAAGGTTGCGGCGGAAAAAACATAGTAGCCGCCCAGTAAATCTGCGAGCATGGAGCCGATTCCTGCGGCAAGTCCGCCGCCCACGGGACCTAAAATAATGCCGGATGCGATGACCATGCAGTCCCCGATGTGCACATATCCCTTAAAGGTGGGAATGCGGATAATCATGGTTGCGATGCAGGTCAGTGCCGCGAATAATCCGGCGAGTACGATTTTCATTGTTTTGTTTTGAACATTCATTTTTCAGCCTCCTCACGCATCGGATTGGGATGCGGTTTCATGTTATAAGCATCTTAATCCCGAAGTGGAGTGTGAAAAATAGCCAGATTTTGATTCTTTAACCATACCAGTTAGGAGGAGACTTTTATGAAACAGGTAACAATCGGAAACAAAACCGTTCCGGCGATCATACAGGGATGTATGCGGATCGGGGAAATGAGCGTGGAGGAAGTCCGAAAATTGATCGACGTGCAGCTTGAGCTGGGATGCAATTTTTGGGACCATGCGGATATTTACGGCGGCGGAAAGTGCGAGAGCATATTCGGAGAGGCGCTAAGCGGTATGCCCGGCGTCCGGGAAAAGCTGATCGTTCAGAGTAAGTGCGGCATCAGACCGGGAGAATATACGAGATATGATTTTTCAAAGAAATATCTGATAGACAGCGTGGAGGGCATTTTGAAACGGCTGCGGACCGATCATCTGGATTATCTGCTTTTGCACAGACCGGACCTTTTGACGGAGCCGGAGGGGGTCGCAGCGGCATTTGATTTGCTGAAAGAACAGGGGAAGGTGCTGCATTTCGGAGTCAGCAATCATACGCCGGGGCAGATCGAGCTGATAAAAACCTGCGTAAAACAGCCCATTGAAGTCAATCAGCTGCAGTTTTCCCTGGCGCATACGCTGTTGCTGGACGCGCCTGCTTATCTGAATACGACGGACGCGCATGGTATAAACAGAGATGCGGGCGTGCTGGATTATTGCAGATGCAATCATATTACGATCCAGTGTTACAGTCCCTTCCAATACGGCGTGTTTGAAGGCACTTTTCTCGGAAATCCGGCATACGCCAAACTCAACGCCGTGCTGGAGCGGATCGCAGCAAAGTACGGCTCTACGGTAAACGGGATCGCGGCGGCGTGGATTTTGCGCCATCCGGCAAATATGCAGGTGGTTGTGGGAACGACAAATGCAAAAAGGCTGCCGGGAATCGCCGGGGCAAGCGAGCTTGTGCTGACAAAAGAAGAGTGGTACGAATTGTATGAAGCGGCAGGCAACAAACTGCCATAGAATGGTTGACATAAAATAATCCCCTGATGCAGTTAATGTAAAAGCAGGGGATTTTATTCATCATAGAAAGAGGCGCATTGGTTAATTTTAGTATCAGTCAAAGGAAACCTTTATAAAAACGCCGGTACTTAATCCGCGTATTTTGCGGATTTAGGTACCGCTGCGTTTTTGTAGAGCGAAAGCGTGTTTCCGTGACCGATACTAAAATTGACCAATGCGCCGGACTTTTTTAGATTAAGACTTTTGATAAGAAGTCTTTTAGTCTTTCGCTTTGAGGATTGGAGAAGATTTCATCGGGGGTGTTTTCTTCGACGATTCTTCCGTCGTCCATAAAGAGGACGCGGGAGCCGACTTCTTTGGCAAAGCCCATTTCGTGCGTCACGACCAGCATGGTCATGCCGGATTTGGCAAGATCCTTCATAACCTCCAAAACCTCGCCGACCATTTCGGGGTCCAAAGCGGAGGTGGGTTCGTCAAACAGCAATACGTCGGGCTGCATACAAAGGGCGCGGACGATGGCGATACGCTGTTTCTGACCGCCGGAAAGCTGGTTGGGATAACTGTTTGCCTTTTCCTCAAGTCCCACGCGTTTTAAATAGCCCATCGCCATGTCCTGCGCTTCGGCAGGAGACATTTTTAACAGCTTAACCGGCGCGAGGGTCATATTTTTCAGGATCGTCATATGAGGAAACAGATTAAAATGCTGGAACACCATGCCGATATTCTGACGATACCGGTTGATATTGGAATGGGGATCGGTAATATCCTTCCCTTCAAACAGGATCGTACCCGAAGTGGGGTCTTCCAACAGGTTTAAGGAACGTAAAAAGGTTGACTTTCCGGAGCCCGAAGGACCGATGATAACGACCACCTCTCCTTTGCGGATCTGTGTGGAGATATTTTTGAGTACGTCCAACTGACCGAAGGATTTGCAGAGATCTTCGATTTGAAATAAGACCTCCCCGTCCTGAATCGCGGATTTTGATTTGATGTTTAAGGCGGAATTATCGCTCACTGTTACGCAGCCTCCTTTCCAGTTTCTTTACAAGGGCGGTTAAAATCATAACCATACATAAATAGATAAGGGCAACCGCGATCAACGGAAAGAACGCTTCGTACGTTACGCTTCGGATGATATCGCCGCCGCGGGTCAAATCCATCAGACCGATATAGCCGCAGATGGAAGTTTCTTTTAATAATACGATAAATTCGTTAGCCAGCGCGGGAAGTATGTTTTTCAGCGCCTGGGGCATGACAATATAGATCATGGTCAAAGGATAGGAAAAACCAAGGCTTCGTCCCGCCTCAAATTGTCCCTGGTCGATGGACATGATGCCGGAGCGGACGATCTCTGCGACATAAGCGCCGGAGTTGATGCCGAAAGAAAGAATGGCGACGACCGTCTTATCCATGGAAGCCGTAGCGAAAATAACGTAATACATAATCAGCAATTGTACCATAACCGGCGTTCCGCGGATCACGGTTAGATATACGTTGCAGATAAAGTTTAACAGTTTCAATTTGCCTGTTTTGTCATAAGTAGAGCGGATGATCGCTGCTAAAAATCCCAGCAGGACCCCCAGCATTACGGCAAAAAGGGTAATGAGAAGGGTCGTCTTTAACCCGTTGAGCAAATAGAGAAAGCGATCCTCATCGATAAAGCATTGCTGAAATTTTGCAATAAAAGTATCCCAGTTTCCCAAGTTTTTCTCCTCCTGTTATGCTTGAGTAAAAAGGGCTATAGCGGTTGCTACAGCCCTTGTACATCATAACACATTTCTTTTTACTTGCAAACAAATAATTGCTTTCCGTTACTTTCTTACAATGATTACCTGCGTTGCAGTTGTGTAAGGGTCGGTAAAGTCAATGTTTTCAAGGCGGTCTTCCGTAACGGTCAGACCTGCGGCGCCGAAATCGGCTTTGCCGGATTCTACCGCCGTGATGATGGAGTCAAATTCCATATCTTCTACAACCAGTTCGTATCCTAACTTGTCGCAGATCGCTTTTGCCATTTCCACGTCGATACCGACGATTTCGTTGTTGGAATAATACTCATAAGGCTCGAAAGCGGCGTTGGTAGCCATGGTCAGCGTGCCGTTGGGATATTCGGTTCCTTCGGGCGTCTCATAAGGGCAGGTTCCCTTTGTATCATCGCCGATGTAGTTTGCAACGATCTGATCCAGTGTGCCGTCCGCTTTTAATTCCGCCAAAGCGCCGTTGATCGCTTCCGTCAGATCCTTGTTGTCCTTGCTGACGCAGATCGCATATTCTTCAACTGCAAATTCTTCGTCCAGAATGGTTAAATCGTCGTTTTTTGCAACGAATGCCTGCGCGGGCTGGTTGTCAATGATCACGCAGTCGATTTTGCCCTGCTTTAATGCGAGGATCGCATCATTTCCTTTGTTGTAACGCTCGATCGTAGAGCCTTCTTCCTCATAGTCGGAAGCGTAAATATCGCCGGTGGTGCCAAGCTGTACGCCGATGGATTTTCCGGGCAGATCGTCGATGGAAAAAACAGTGTTTTCCGGTACGCTGCTGCCGCATGCACATAAGGATAAAGCCATGGCGCCGACTAATCCGAGCGCAACAAGTTTGTTACATTTTTTCATAACAGGTCCTCCTCTTTTCATAAGTTTATTTCTGGGTTATTATAACAGAGTAAGAAAATTGACGCAATACGGAAATATGGAAAATCTGGAAATATGGAAAATCATGTGAATCGTATAAATGAAAGAAAATGAGAAATCAGGATAAAGGAGAGTGCAAATTGAAAATCAGACTGTTGAACAGGGAAGAAGTGACGAAAATTTACAGGGAGAAAATGCCCGATGACTTTGCGGCGGGGGAAATCAAGCCGTTGGAGCGGATCTTGGAGCTTTCCGAACGGGAACAATACTTTTGCTACGGTATGTTTGAAGGGACGCCGGAACAGGAAACCATGGTCGGCTACGGCTTTCTTGTGCCTTCCGGGGAAAGGGACGCGGTGCTGTTAGACTACTTTGCCGTGACGGACGGAATGCGGGGAAGGGGCTATGGAAGCCGTTGTTTTGCAGCGTTAAAAGAAGAAATCGCAAAAAAGGAGCTGGGGAACCTGATTTTGGAGGTGGAAAATCCCAGATTCGGAGCAGACGGAAAGGAGCGGGAATTACGCAGGCGGCGGATCGCTTTTTATATCCGAAACGGGATGACTTTGACCCATCTTCGCATTTTTCTGTACCGGGTGGAATATCTTGTGATGATATCGGACAAAGGGCAGATGAAGAAGGCGGCTGACCAGATCTATCATGTCTATCAGGTGCTGTTAAAACCGGATAAAATAAAGACAAGATTGAGAATTTCCACAAATATACGGTGTGTGTTGTGCATGGCGGGCGGTCAAAACGCTTCCTGCGATGTAAAGAAGGATGAAAACGGGATTCTGATTGTAAACGGCGTCGGTGGAGCCTGCGGCAGTGAGAGGCTTAAAGCGTTTAAAGGCTTCCTTGAAAAAAACGATATCGAGCCGGAGGAATGCGTGGTTTTCACAGACACGGACGAGGATATCGGTCTGCTGCAGTACGCAGGTATCGGCGTTACGTCCGAAAGTGCGCCGTCTGCTGCAAAAAATGCTGCAAATTATATCATCCGGTCCGGCAAACGAAGCGGTGCGGCGGAAGGAATGGAGGAAATCCTGCAAATTTTGACACGGTTATAAAAAAATATAGCGTTGGGACGTTTTTTTCATGGAAAAAGGTCGGTTCTTGTTGTAAACTGTTACTATATGATGAAAAATGCGGAGGGATACCATGAAACTTTTGGAAGAAAGGATTTTACAGGAAGGAATTGTCAAAGAGGGAGGCGTGCTGAAGGTAGACAGTTTTTTGAACCATCAGATGGATATTGAATTGTTCAACGAGATGGGCAAGGAATTTAAAAGACTGTTTGCGGATTGTCCCATCAATAAGATTTTGACGATTGAGGCTTCCGGAATCGGAATCGCCTGTGTGGTGGCGCAGTATTTTCATGTGCCGGTGGTGTTTGCGAAGAAGGCGCAGAGCATCAATATCGACGGTGAGGTTTATCAGACGAAAATACAGTCCTTTACCCATAAGCGGGTGTATGACGTGATTGTTTCCAAAAAGTATCTGGGTCCGGAGGATCACGTCCTGATTATCGATGATTTTCTGGCAAACGGCTGCGCCCTGGAGGGGTTGATTGACCTGGTGCACAACTCGGGAGCCGTTGTGGAGGGAATCGGCATTGCCGTGGAAAAGGGTTTCCAGCACGGCGGAGATATGATCAGGAGCAAAGGGGTCCGTCTGGAATCCCTTGCCATCATTGACCGGTTCGAAAACGGAACCGTCGTATTTCAACAACAGTAGACAGGCGTTTGTCAGGGGTTGAAATAAAAATAAGGAGAGGGGTATGACATGATATTTAAATGTAAAAACTGCGGCGCCAATACGGTTTGGTCGCCGGATAAGGACAGCATGTGCTGTCCTCACTGCGACAGCATTGACAGCGAGGAAATGGTCACGAACAGCGACATGTTCCAATGCGCCGCCTGCGGCGCGCCCATGCAGCCGAAACAGTATGACAGTGCAAACAAGTGCGAGCATTGCGGGGCGTATACGATTTTTGAAGAGCGGATCAGCGGGCAGTACGAGCCGCATCTGATTCTTCCTTTTAAAGTGAGCAGGGAAAAAGCAAAAGAGCTGATCAAACAGGAATTTGGGAAAAAACTGTTTTTGCCGTCCGGCTTTTTGAAGGCGGCGTATCTGGACAAAATCGAGGGCGACTACATCCCGTTCTTTTTGTATGATTTCGACTGCAATTACAAATTTGCGGGAAAAGGAAAACGGATCATACGGTGGGCCAGCGGCGATACGGAGTATACGGAAACTTCTATTTTTCAGATTTACCGCGCGATGGACGTGGATTTTTCCAGGATACCGGCGGACGCTTCCATGGCAATGCCGGACGGGGAAATGGATCTGCTCGAGCCCTATGATTATTCGGCGCTGGTGGGCTTTCAGCCGAAATTTATGTCCGGCTATCTGGGAGAAATATACAGCATCGACGGCGAGACGCTGGAGCCGAGGGCAAAGCAGAAGGCAAGAAGCGACGCTTCGACGCTGATGCGCGAGAGCATTGTGGGATATAACAGCGTTACCCCGGAGGTAGACGACTGCCGTTTAGATACAAAAGCGCAAAATTACACGTTACTCCCGGTCTGGAATTATCGTTACCGTTTCAATGGGAAGGATTATTTCTTCCGCCTCAACGGACAGACGGGCAAGCTGGTAGGGAAAGCGCCGATCTCCATAGGAAAGATGATCGGGTACAGCGCCACGTTTTTTGGAGGCATTGTTGCGATCGGAACTTTAATCAACGGGATTCTGGGGGTGATCTGATATGAAAAAATATTTCAGGCATTTTTGCGTGTTATTTATTATCATTGCGGTTCTGCTTGTGATTTTTATCGGGGTAAAGGTCGCTACGGGGACGGAAGAGACCGTTTATACCCGCGGCAACGATCAGTGCGTGCAGACTGAGAGGGTTTTTGATTATGCCGATCAGTTGACGGATGAGGAAGAGGAAAGTTTACGGGTGTTGATTGCGGAAAAAGAAGATGAAATCGGCTGCGATATTGTGCTGGTGACGATCAATGATCCTTCCGTTGCTTCCGACTATGATATGATGAATTACGCCGATGATTTTTATGACGACAATATGTACGGCTATAACGAACCCTGGGGCGACGGAGCCTTATATCTGGATAACTGGGCAAACGGCTATTGTTGGTTCTCCACCTGCGGCAGAGTTGAGTATGAATATTCCACAAGGGAAATCGATGAGCTGATTACAGACGTCTGCAGCATTGTAAACAACGATCCTTACAGGGCATATAAAAGGTATGTAAACTCTCTAAGCGATACCATGTCGGGGAAAAAGGACAGCGTGATACCGATGAGTATCATTCTGGTTACGGCGGTTCTGCTTACGGCGATTTATGTCATCATAGGAGTCTCCCAAAATAAGGGAAAGAAAACGACGACGGCGAGCACCTATATATCGGGCGGACTTCCGGTGTTCCATGACCGGAGAGATGTGTTTTTGACCAAACATACAACCAGCCGACATATTCAGAGAAGCAGCGGCGGAGGAGGCGGTGGCGGCGGTCACCATGTTTCTTCCGGCGGACATTCCCATGGCGGCGGTGGCGGACGGCACTAGCGGAGTGCGAAGGACAGGACAATCGGGGCATAGCGTCAGGCTATGCCTCGATTTCGTCAAAGGTCATATTTAACGCCTCCGAGACGGTGAAGCTCAGCCGTTTGATGACGGCGTCAATATCCTTGCCGGTTACATACATATCGTTTAATTCCTGCAGCATGGTGTTGGAGCAATCGTCCTGCAGCATATGAAGATCGATGGAATGACGGGATTTGCCGCTAAAATCCTCTAAAGCGTCCCGTACGATGGTAGCCGCGTCTACAACGGTGGGAATGCCGATAGCGATCACGGGGACCCCGAGGCTTTCCTTTGTCAGCGCGTTCCGGTGATTGCCCACGCCGGAGCCGGGGTGGATTCCCGTGTCGGTAATCTGGATCGTGCGGTTTAAGCGGTGCAGCGTGCGTGCAGCAAGGGAATCGATGACGATTACCATATCGGGCGAGGTCTGGTCCACAACGCCTTTAATGATTTCGGCGGTTTCCATGCCGTTTTGCGCCATGACGCCCGGCGCAAGGGAGCTGACCGAGTGCATCCGGGTCTTGTCATATGCCGCGGCGCCGTATTCCATAATGATGTGGCGCGTGATGCAGAGATTGTCGATGACATGGGGCCCCAGGGAATCTGCGGTTACGTCCCGGTTTCCGAGCCCGATGACAAGGATGGATTTCTCTTTTTCAAATTCGGGGATCAGCTCCTTTAAAATAGCGGATAAATGCGTGGAAACCTCGCGGTGGCTGCCTTCGTCGGGTACGTCTAACGTAGGCGCTTCGATGGTAATATAAGTGCCCATGGGCTTGCCAAGCGCTTTGGCGGCGTTTTTTGTGGTAATGGAAACCGTAGTGATATGGACCTGATCTTTTTTATAGTCCTTTTCAGTCACGTCGATCCCGTGGATATGGGAAGAAGAGTGTCCGACGCTTTCGTGGGCTTCCAGGGCAAGGTCGGTACGGATCTGTTGTGTCTGCATGTTTTTAACCTCCTTAAGGGATTGGGAAAATCCCGGTTTCTCTGCTTTTGAAAACAGTAACATTTTTTCCATAAAAATGTAAAATATGTATTGACATTAAAAAGGCTTTCGGCTATTATAATATGCGTGTGTTCGCGTTAGTCTGCCCGTGTCTGGATGAAGCGGGACACAGGCATAGAGATATGACTATCAGATAATAGGAGGTGTGAGTCATGGCTAACATCAAATCTGCAAAGAAAAGAATTTTAGTAAACAGAACAAAGGCTGAAAGAAACAAAGCGATCAAATCCGGCGTTAAGACTTCCATTAAAAAAGTTTACGCGGCAATTGACGCGAAAGACGCAGATGCAGCAAAGGCAGCGTTAAAAGACGCTACGGTTGCGATCGATAAAGCGGCTACAAAAGGCGTTTATCACAAAAACAATGCGTCCAGAAAGGTTTCCCGTTTAACAAAGGCTGTAAACGGTATCGCTTAGTTTTTGGAATAGAGATTAGTATCATATGTGGATTTTGATCCTGTCGGAGCCGTCATTCCGATAGGATGAAAAGGATGACAGAACCGACCGGCTTACCCACCGGTCGGTTTTTTGCGCGGTTCTTTGTCCCGTTGTGGGTATAGACAGGCACTTTTACTCATATATTTAACTGGTGATAACATGAGGAGAAGAAGGATCAGGGGACGAAGCCGGGAAAACGGTTTTTTCCTGTTGACTGTGATATGCCTGCTGACGCTTTTGGCGGCGGGGTTTAAAGAGCAATTGTTTTGCCTGGTTTATCCGGGCATTTCCTATATTTCCGGCGCTGCGGGGGAGGATAAGAAATTATATCAATATGCAGCGGCGTTTTCTAACGGATATTACGGATATGTGCTGGAATATCAAAAGCCGGAAACGGTGGCGGAGAATGCAGCGGGCGTAAAAAGTCTTATGACCCAAAGCGAGCTGGAGCAGGAAGAATTGCCCGAAGACGAGCGGTACCATGAGGGGATGGCGGAAGATGAAAGCGTAGAAGAACTGTTTTTATCCGACGGAATGCAGGAGGAGATCGCGGCGGAAAACGAAAAGACGGCGCAAGCGGCGCAGGCGTTCCAAAAGGCGGAAGAAAAAGCGCAGGTGCTGGATTATGAGAAACTGTTGGATTTTGAATACCTGAAAAAGAATTTTTACACGGTGGACAGCTCCACGGATATCGGAGCGGACCGCCTGGACGCCAGAAGAATGTTGGAATACGACGCGACGATTTCGGAGGATGCGTCAAAGCCCCAGATTTTGATTTACCATACGCATTCCCAGGAGACCTTTGCGGACAGCGTGGAGGGAGATCCGTCCACGACGATTGTGGGAGTCGGGGAAAAGCTGGCGCAGATTTTGCGGGAGGAATACGGATTTAATGTGATCCATGATACGGGGGTCTACGATACGGACAGGGATTATGCGTATTCGGTTTCCGGTCCGGTTATTTCGGAAATTTTGGAGGAAAATCCTTCCATCGAGGTTGTGATTGACCTGCACAGGGACGGCGTGGCGGATACGACGCACCTGGTCACGGAGGTCGGCGGCAGACCTACGGCGCAGTTTATGTTTTTCAACGGATTGAGCTACTTAAACGGAAAGGGAGCGATCGATTATCTGGAAAATCCCTATATTGAAGAAAATCTCGCTTTTTCCTTTCAGATGAAGCTTGCCGCCGACGAATATTATCCGGGCTTTGCCAGAAACATTTATTTAAAGGGTATGCGCTACAATATGCACTTTAGGGAAAAAAGCCTTTTGATCGAGGTCGGCGCCCAGACCAACACGGTAGAAGAGGTCATGAACGCGACGGAACCGATCGCGCATATTCTGGCGATGGTGCTGAAGGGGGAGAAACCGTAAAAAGGGTAAGGAGATGATGGGCGTCTTCTGTTGAATATTTTTGCCGTTTTGGGCTGTGATGTTCAATGAAAGATTTTCTGTCAAATGAGGTCGAAACGGATTGACTGTGTGGTATAGAGACTATACAATTTATTTGAGGTCGCAATTTGCGACCTCAAACGCAGAAACAGAAAATACATCTTCAAAAGGAGGACGTAGATATTTACCATATGCCTTTACAGAGCAGGGAATAGCAATGTTATCAGCGGTCTTAAGGAGCGAAGAAGCTATTCGGGTAAGTGTAAATATTATGAATGCCTTGTTTAGAAATTGAAACGGAAGAATCAAACAATTAAATCACGATACAGACAGTAGCATATCGGTCTGATCGACTTTTTGATGGACAAAGATCTGATATGATACGTTGCCATAAAAAAGGAATTTTGCTATACTTTTACACAGTAGACAAAACGGAGGAATACCTATGCAGCAATATGATCAGAGCAAAATCCGCAACTTTTGTATCGTGGCGCATATCGACCACGGCAAATCGACCCTTGCGGATCGGATTATAGAAAAGACGGGTCTGCTTACCAGCAGGGAAATGCAGGCGCAGATTCTGGATAATATGGACTTGGAGAGGGAAAGGGGCATTACGATCAAGGCGCAGACCGTCCGCATCATCTATCATGCAAAGGACGGAGAGGAATATATTTTTAATCTGATCGATACGCCCGGTCATGTGGACTTTAATTATGAGGTCAGCCGCGCTCTTGCAGCATGCGACGGGGCTATTTTGGTCGTGGACGCGGCGCAGGGCATTGAGGCGCAGACTCTTGCCAATGTGTATCTTGCTTTGGATCATGATCTGGATGTATTTCCCGTGATCAATAAAATTGATCTGCCCAGTGCGGAGCCGGAGCGGGTCAAGGATGAAATCGAAGACGTCATTGGCATTGAGGCGCAGGATGCGCCCCTGATTTCCGCAAAAAACGGTATCGGCATTGAAGAGGTGCTGGAGCAGATTGTAAAAAAAATCCCGGCGCCTACGGGAGATCCCGACGCGCCCCTTTCGGCGCTGATTTTTGATTCGGTATACGATTCTTATAAGGGCGTTATTATTTTCTGCCGCCTGATGGAAGGACGGGTTAGGAAAGGTACCAAAATTAAAATGATGGCGACCGGCGCCACTGCGGAGGTGGTAGAGGTCGGATATTTCGGACCGGGGCAGTTCATTCCCTGTGAAGAGCTGGCGGCGGGCATGGTCGGCTATATTACCGCCTCCATCAAAAACGTGAAGGACACGGCGGTGGGCGATACGGTCACGGATGCGGACAATCCTTGCGCGGAACCGCTGCCGGGCTATAAAAAGGTCAATTCCATGGTTTACTGCGGAATGTATCCGGCGGACGGAGCCAAATATCCGGACCTGCGGGACGCGCTGGAAAAATTGCAGCTAAACGACGCCTCCCTCAATTATGAGCCGGAGACTTCCATTGCCCTTGGTTTTGGATTCCGCTGCGGCTTTCTGGGGCTTTTGCATCTGGAAATCATTCAGGAAAGACTGGAGCGGGAATACAATCTGGATCTGGTAACGACTGCGCCGGGCGTTATTTATAAGGTGCACAAGACAAACGGAGAAGTTATCGAGCTGACCAATCCCAGCAACCTGCCGGACCCTGCGGAGATCGAATATATGGAGGAACCCATCGTTACGGCGGAAATCATGGTAACGACCGAGTTTATCGGCTCCATTATGGAGCTTTGCCAGGAACGGCGCGGCGTATACCTGGGCATGGAATATATGGAAGAGACCAGGGCTTTACTCAGGTATGAGCTGCCCCTTAATGAAATTATTTATGACTTTTTTGATGCTTTAAAGTCCCGTTCCCGGGGCTATGCGTCCTTTGACTATGAACTGAAGGGATATGAACAGTCCGAGCTGGTCAAACTGGATATCCTGATCAATAAAGAGGAAGTGGACGCCCTATCCTTTATTGTTCACAAAGACAGTGCTTACGAGCGGGGAAGAAAGATGTGCGAAAAATTAAAAGATGAAATTCCCCGCCATCTGTTTGAAATTCCCATTCAGGCGGCGGTGGGCGGCAAAGTTATCGCCAGAGAAACCGTCAAGGCGATGAGGAAGGACGTGCTTGCCAAATGCTACGGCGGCGATATTACCCGCAAAAAGAAGCTGTTGGAGAAGCAGAAGGAAGGAAAGAAGCGGATGCGACAGATCGGCAACGTGGAAATCCCTCAGTCCGCGTTTATGAGCGTCTTAAAGCTGGACGACCGGAAGTAAAGCAGAAGGCGGCGGTAAGATGGAACTGTATCTTCATATTCCTTTTTGTGTCAGGAAATGTAACTATTGTGATTTTTTATCCATGCCGGCGGACGATGAGACCATGGAACGCTACACCGGGGCGCTTTGCCGGGAAATCAGGTATTATGCCGGGAATGCAGGCGGGAGCGGAAATGGGGACCGGGTGCCGGGAAATGCGGAAACCGTCTATTTCGGGGGAGGGACGCCCTCTGTGATAGGCGCGGACAGGCTGGTCGAAATCCTGCGTTGTATCAGGGAAAACTTTGCGCTCAGACCCGATGCGGAGATCACGGTTGAAATAAATCCTGCAACCATCGACCGGGACGGTTTGCAGAAATTGTACGAAAACGGCGTGAACCGGCTCAGTATCGGCTTGCAGTCGGCGGATAACCGGGAGCTGAAACTGCTTGGTCGGATTCACAATTATGAAGATTTTTTGCGTACTTTTGCGGCGGCAAGAGAAGTGGGTTTCAAAAACTTAAATGTAGATTTAATTTCTTCCCTGCCGGGACAGACAGTTGAGACCTATGTGACGAGCCTGGAAAAACTGATTGCGCTGGGACCGGAGCATATTTCGGCGTACAGCCTGATAATAGAGGAGGGAACGCCCTTTTATGAAACCTATGGGGCGCATCCCGAACTGCTTCCCGACGAAGAGACGGACCGGGAAATGTATCATCTGACAAAGGAGAAGCTGCGGGAAGCCGGGTATGAGCGGTATGAAATTTCCAATTATGCAAAACCGGGATTCGAGTCAAAACATAACAGTGGTTATTGGAAACGCGTTCCCTATCTCGGACTGGGGCTTGGAGCATCTTCCTTTCTGAACCATGCCAGATGGCGGAATATCGGCGATTTGAAGGAATACTTGCAAATTTGGACAGACAACGTCCCTGAAATCCTGTCCGGCTGCGCGGAATACGACGTTTTGTCCCTGCAGGATGAAATGGCGGAATATTTGTACCTGGGACTTAGAATGAGCGAAGGAATATCCGTCAGCGGATTTGAAGCGTGTTTCGGGCAGACGCTGGCTGACCGCTACGGCAGGCAGTTGGAAGAGCTGCGGCGGGACGGGCTGTTGGTCACGGATTGGGAGAAAGACAGAGTGTTTTTGACGGATTTCGGAACGGACGTCAGTAATTATGTGTTTGGGAAGTTTCTGCCCGATATCGTTCAACATTGACAAAATTAGAGGGCTATACTAAAATTATTTTGTGAAAAATTGTGAAAAAATTGAAAATTTGCAGCAAAAGGCGGAAATAAAAAATAAGACGGAGAAATGGAGTTTCGGGGAATGAAAGATCAGGTCAGAGCTGAATTGGAACGGCGGATTACAGGGGAGATGCGCGAAGTCTTAAATCGGGATATTTATTTATGGGGAACAGGAAATACAGCGGAATTATACCGGGAGGGAATGCTTCGTCTGGCAAAAGAAGGCTTCAGGATCGCGGGATATTGCGACAACAATTCCGATAAATGGGAAAAGACCTTTGACGGTAAGCCTGTTATCAGTCCCGACACCTTAAAGGGGCTTGCAAACGTCTGCGTACTGATCTGTTCTCCGCAGAAACGTGTGGTGCAGGCGGTAGGAGCACAACTGTGTGAGATGGGAGTGGAATGGTTCCATATCGATGATTTTTTGTTCAAAACCCATAGGGATCAGGTGCTGGCGTGTTACGATCTGCTGGAGGATGCGGAATCCAAAAACGTATATGCAGAAGTAATCAGGGCGAGAATGGCGGGAGATGATCCGGATCTATCGCTGGTAAACGAAAGGCAATATTTTGCTCTTCACCCCTTTATGGGAAAGAATCCCAAAGAGGTCTTTGTAGATTGCGGCGCGTTTGTGGGTGATTCTATTGAAAAGTTTATCTGGGAAAGAGACGGAGGATTTCAAAAGATCATGGCTTTCGAGCCTGATCCGGGAAATTTCAGCGCAATGGAATACCGGGTATCCCGGTTGAAAAAAGAATGGAACCTGAAAGATGAGGCAATAGAAGCATATCCTTATGGCATCGGCGAAAAAAGCGTTACGGGCATTCTGGACAGGAATGCGGCAAATAACGGTCTGGGGTCAAAGCTAAAGGATATATCCGGCGCAGATTGCGGAAATGACGGCACGATATCCGAAGAGGCGTGTAAAATCGTCGCGCTGGATGATTTTATAAAAGAACCCGTTACCTTTATAAAAGCGGATATCGAGAGCTATGAATATAAAATGCTCTTGGGGGCAAAGAAAACCATCCAGAAATATAAGCCTTTGCTGGCAATCTGTATTTACCATAACGGCGTAGACATGTATTCGATCCCTCTTTTGCTTAAATCGATGGTTCCGGAATATAAAATGGCGGTAAGACACCATTCCGTGGAAACGGACGAAACCGTTTTATATGCGTGGATTGAGTAGCGGGGAAACCAAGGTGATGATATGAATAAAAAAATCGAATTGCTGGACTGCACTTTGCGGGACGGTGCATATATAGTAGAATCCCGGTTTGGGACGCCGGCAATCAAGGGTATTATTAAAAAAATGCAGGACGCGAATGTGGATATTATCGAATGCGGATGGCTGAAAAACGGCGAACATGAAGAAGGCAGTACTTTTTATCATGTGCCGGAGGACCTGACCCGATATTTGTACGGGAAAAGTAAAAGGGCGACCTATGTGGCAATGATCGACTGGGACCGTTATAATACGGATTTGCTGCCGCAATGCGACGGGAGAACCATCGATGCGATCCGGGTCGTGTTTCCTTATGAAAAATACAAAGAAGGAATAGCCGTAGGCGAAAAAATAAAGGAAAAGGGTTACCGGGTCTATTATCAGGCTGCAAATACGCTTGCTTACAGTGAGGAAGAGCTTATCCGGCTGGCACACGAGGTCAATAAGGTCAAGCCTGAAAGCCTGTCTGTGGTCGATACTTTCGGCGCCATGTATAGCGATGATCTGGAAAGGATCGTTGCTGTTTTGGACAGGGAACTGGATACGGATATTAAGCTGGGGTTTCACTCGCACAACAATCAGCAGTTATCCTTTGCGCTGTCGATACGCTTTGTGGAGTTACTGATGAAAAGCGAGAGAGCAATGGTAGTCGACGCCAGCCTGTGCGGTATGGGCAGGGGTGCGGGCAATACGACGACGGAGTTAATTGCAGGTTATCTAAATCGCAAATACCAATGCAACTATGACATGAATGTAATTATGGATGCAATTGATATGTATATGGAATATTTTCAGGAAAATTATTCCTGGGGTTATTCGATACCGTATTTTATTGCGGGAACTTATTGCTGCCATGTAAATAATATTGCTTATCTGACCAGAAACCATAGAACTAACGCCCGGGATATGCGTAATATTATTGAATCGCTGCAGCCCGCAGAACGTAAGAGATATGATTATGATCTGCTGGAGCAAAAATATAAAGAGAATCAGGACCGGATTGTAGACGACGAAGCGGCGATGGAGGAATTAAAACAGGATTTGGAAAACCGGCGGGTGCTTCTTTTGGCGCCGGGCAGATCTATTGAACTGGAAAAAGAAAAGATACAGGCGTTTATAGAAAAGGAACATCCGCTTGTTATCGGGGTAAACGCTCTGCATCCGTCTTATACATATGATTATTTATTTGTGATCAATTCAGCCAGATATCAGTATGCCAAAGAAATTTATACGGAGCAGTTTGCAAAAACCAAAAAGATTTTGCTTTCCAATATTAAGACAAAGCCGGAGCCGGATGAACTGATAGTAAATTTTAACAGAGTGGTAAAATTCGGGTGGGAACATTTTGATAACGCAGTAATCAATTGCCTGAGACTTATGGATAAACTGCAAATCGGCGATATTGCTATCGCGGGTTTTGACGGATTTAAGCATAAATATAACGAAAGCTACGCGGATGCGTCGCTGCCGACCCTGAATCCCGATGGAAAGTGGGACGAGCTGAACGAAGAAATTGCGGATATGTTTGAGTCGTTTTGTGCGACGACAAAAACGACTATGAGGATACGGTTTGTAACAGACAGTATTTTTGATAAGAAACAGATTGCGGGAGCGGAAACATGAAAGTAGTGATTTTAGCAGGCGGTTTCGGGACCAGGATCAGCGAGGAAAGCCATCTGAAGCCAAAGCCGATGATAGAGATCGGAGAAAAACCGATCTTATGGCATATTATGAAATTGTATTCCTATTATGGATTTAATGAGTTTATCATTTGCTGCGGCTACAAACAGCATATGATAAAGGAATGGTTTGCGGATTATTATTTGTATAACTGCGATGTTACCTTTGATTTTACCAGGGGCAATGATATGACCGTTCACAATAATGAAGCGGAGCAATGGAAAGTAACCCTTGTGGATACGGGCTTAAGGACGATGACCGGCGGAAGGGTAAAACGGGTGCAGAAATACATCGGAAATGAACCTTTTATGCTGACCTACGGGGACGCGGTATCGGATATCAATATTAAGAAACTGTTGGATTTTCATCGGTCCCACGGTAAAATAGCTACGATTACGGCTGTTACGCTGGGACAGAGGTTCGGAATATTGGATATTGACGTTAATCATACGATCCGGCAGTTTCGGGAAAAGGACGTCAGCGACGGCAGCCGCGTCAATGCGGGATTTATGGTTTTGGAACCTGAAATTTTCGACTATATCGAGGGGGACGATACCGTTTTTGAAAAGGAACCGCTTAATGAACTGGCGCAAAAGGGAGAACTGAAGGCATATATGTATAACGGTTTCTGGCAATGTATGGATACGAAAAGGGAAAAGAATCGTCTGGAGGAATTGTGGAGCAGCGGCAGCGCGCCGTGGAAGGTATGGAAGTAAAATGAATGACAGATTTGAAGCTATGACGGAGCAGCAGGCGAGAGAAGAAATCCTGGAAATGGTTGCCGCCTACTGCGATACTTATCATAATCAGAAACAGGAATTTGAGCCGGGACAGAGAATCCCCTATGCGTCAAGAGTGTATGACAGCAGGGAAATGACGAATTTGGTAGATTCCGCCTTGGAATTTTGGCTGACGGCGGGCAGATATACGGCAAAATTTGAGCGGGCGTTTGCAGATTATCTGGGAGTAAAATATTGTTCGTTGGTTAATTCCGGATCTTCGGCAAATCTTGCCGCTTTTATGGCGCTGACTTCGCCAATGTTGGAAGAAAGGCAGGTCCGTCCGGGAGATGAAATGATCACGGTGGCGGCAGGGTTTCCCACTACCGTTACTCCGGCGATCCAGTACGGCGTGATACCGGTATTTATTGATGTGACGATCCCGCAGTACAATCTGGACGTAACGCAACTGGAAAGGGCTTTGTCGCCTAAGACGAAAGTGGTAATGGCGGCGCATACGCTGGGCAATCCCTTTGACCTGGAGGAAGTGAAGCGTTTTTGCGACAGGCATCATTTGTGGCTGATCGAGGATAACTGTGATGCGCTGGGCAGCAAGTATAGAATAGACGGGAAGGAACAGTTTACGGGGACAATCGGCGATATCGGTACTTCCAGCTTTTATCCGCCCCATCACATGACCATGGGAGAAGGCGGCGCGGTATATACCAATCAGCCGTTGCTGCATAAATGTATCCGTTCTATGAGGGATTGGGGGCGGGACTGTGTTTGTGCATCGGGACAGGATAATTTGTGCGGACATCGTTTTGACGGTCAATACGGGCAACTGCCGCAGGGATATGACCATAAATATGTCTATTCCCATTTCGGATATAATTTAAAAGCGACCGATATGCAGGCGGCGATCGGATGCGCCCAGTTGGAGAAGTTTCCCTCTTTTGCCAAGAGCAGGCGCGAACATTTTGACAGACTTTACCGGGCATTGGAACCCTTGGAGGATCGGTTGATTTTGCCCGTACCCTGTAAAAATTCCGATCCCAGTTGGTTCGGATTTCCCATTACCTGTAAGGCGGGAACCAGACGGGAGCGTGTGGTTTCTTATTTGGAGAACCATGGGATTCAGACAAGAATGCTGTTCGCGGGTAATTTGACCAAACATCCCTGCTTTGATCAGATGAGGCGGGAAGGAAGAGGATACCGGATTGCTGCGGATCTGGTCAATACGGACTGTATTATGAACGACACCTTCTGGATAGGCGTATATCCGGGAATGACCGATGAAATGATCGATTATATGGCAAAGATGATTTTTGAGGCGGTAGAGGCTTAACTTTTTATAGTATGGGAGAGGAAGATCGGATGATCAAGGTATCGGATTATGTTATTCAAAGACTGGAGCAATTAAATGTGGGGCATATGTTTATGCTGCCCGGGGGCGGAGCCATGCACTTAAATGATTCTCTGGGGAAAAGCAAAAAAATCCAGTACATATGCTGTCAGCATGAGCAGGCATGCGCCATCGCTGCGGAAGCATACGCCAGAGTCAACAATACGATGGGACTTCTTATGGTAACGACCGGTCCGGGCGGAACCAACGCATTGACGGGCGTTGCGGGCGCCTATTTGGAATCCACGCCGGTGTTTGTGGTATCCGGTCAGGTAAAACGTCTGGATATGATCAGAGATCAGGGACTGCGCCAGCAGGGTATGCAGGAACTGGATATCGTATCCGTTGTAAAGCCGATTACAAAGTATGCGGCGGTAGTGGACGAGCCGCAGATGATACGATATCATATGGACCGGGCGCTCTATGAAGCGACTCATGGCAGAAAAGGTCCGGTATGGCTGGATATCCCTTTAGACGTGCAGGCGAGCATGGTGGAAGAAAGCCTGATGCCGGGATTTTCTCCTGTGGAAGAAAAGAAAGCCGATCTGGACCGGATTGTATTGGACATCATCGACAGATTAAACGAATCGGAAAGACCGGTTCTGTTAGCCGGAAACGGTATCCGTCTGGCAGACGGTATTCGTGAATTTGAAGAGCTGACACAAGTCCTTGGTATTCCCGTGCTGACCACATGGAACGGAATCGATCTGATAGAGGAGGACAATCCTCTTTATTTCGGCAGACCCGGCGGTCTTGGGCACAGATACGCCAATTTTATCCAGCAAAATTCGGATTTCTTTATGAGTATCGGGGCAAGGCTGAATCTGCTGCAGACCGGATATAATTTTGACGGCTTTGCCAGAGCGGCTGTTAAGGTCATGGTCGATATTGACAAAGCGGAACTGCATAAGATCAATGTCAGACCGGATATTCCCGTATGCGCCGATGCAAAAGACTTTATTGATGCGATGTTAAAACACCGAGACAGAATACAAATAAAACCGCGTAAAGAGTGGTTTGCCTATGGGAACAGGCTGAAACAAAAATATCCGATTGTCAAGCCGGAATACTGGCGGCAGGAAGATGCGGTCAATACCTATTGTCTGTTGGATACCATTTCCGAACAGTTGACAAAAGAGGATATTTATGTGTCCGGCAGCTCGGGAAGCTGTATCGATATTTCCATGCAGACCTTCCGGGTAAAAAAGGGGCAGAGAGTGTTTTGCACCAAAGGACTTGCGTCCATGGGATATGGGCTGCCTTCTGCAATCGGAGCCTGTCTTGCGGGAGGTTTAAGACGAACGGTGGGGGTCAACGGAGACGGCGGTTTTGTGATGAATATTCAGGAATTGGAAACGCTTCGGAGGCTTAATCTGCCGGTTAAAATATTTGTATTGTCCAATCGGGGCTATGGCGCCATTAAGGCGACGCAGACCAATGTATTTGAAAAGCATTTTGTAGCCTGCGATGAGGCTTCCAACCTGTCCATTCCGCCTATTGCCCGGATTGCAAAAGCATACGGATTAAAGACTTTTCAGATTCGTTCCAACGGAGAATTAAAGGAGAAGGTATCGGAAGCGCTTGCATATGACGGACCGGTAATCTGCGAGGTATTTACGCCGATCGGGCTGACGGCGGCGCCCAAACAGGTTTCTTATAAAAGAAAGGACGGACAGATGGAATCAAAGCCTTTAGAGTACATGAATCCGCCCCTTGATGAAGCGGAGTTTGAGGAAAATATGTTGATTCCGCTGTTTCAGGAGTCATAAGGACAAAGAGGATGAGAGAATGAAAAAAATCAGTATTCTGATACCCTGTTATAACGAAGAGGAAAATGTAGTGCCTATGAGCGAAGCGATTGTCGCTCTTTTTGAAGGGGAACTGTCAAAATATGATTATGAACTGGTATTTATTGATAATGACTCCCGGGATCAGACGCGTCCTCTGCTTCGGGAGATCTGCGCCAAAAATCCGAAAGTAAAAGCGATTTTCAACGCCAAAAACTTCGGGCAGTTTAATTCACCGTATTATGGGATACTCCAGACTACGGGAGACTGCACGATCGCTATGGTTTGCGATTTTCAGGACCCTATTGAATTGATCCCCCGTTATCTGGAAGAGTGGGAGAACGGATATAAAATTGTCATCGGAATCAAGACCAGCAGCAAAGAAAGTAAAATTATGTACAAGCTGCGGAGTATTTATTATAAGCTGTTAAACAAATTTTCGGGCGTGGAGCAGATCGAGCACTTTACGGGGTCCGGGCTTTATGACAAGGATTTTATACAGGTGCTGCGGGATTTAAAAGATCCGACGCCTTTTATGAGAGGCATTGTGGCGGAGCTTGGATATAAGAGAAAAGAAATTCCTTATGAACAGCCCAGGCGGAGAGCCGGAAAGAGCAAAAATAATTTTTATACCCTTTATGACGCAGCGATGCTCAGCATTACGTCTTATACTAAATTCGGATTGCGGCTTTGTACGTTTATCGGTATGTTTGTAGGGGGTGTAAGCGTAATTATCGGTTTGGTCTATCTGGTATTCAAGCTGATCTGGTGGGACCGCTTTGCGGCAGGCATGGCTCCGGTTTTGATCGGTATGTTTTTTCTGGGATCTTTGCAGTTGTTTTTTATCGGATTGATCGGAGAATATATCAGCAGTATTAACCAAAGGGTAATGAACAGACCTTTGGTAGTAGAGGAAGAACGCATCAATTTTTAAGGGAGGAGCCCTTATGAAGGTTGTCATTACCGGACCGACCGGCGCTATCGGCTGCGCTTTGCTCGAGATTTGCAGACAACAGCATATAGAAGCTCTGGCTGTGTGCAGGAAAGGGTCCCCGCGCAATCGGGAACTGCCAAAAGCGCCTTTTATCAGGGCCCTGGAGCTTGACTTATGCGAGTATGGTCAGGCGGCGGAGCGATTGAGCGATAATTATGATGTTTTTTTTCATCTTGCATGGGAAGGCGCGGGAAGGAAACACCGCTGCGATGCCGAAATTCAGGAACAAAATATCAGGTTTTCGCTGGATGCCGTGAAACTGGCGGCGGCGCTTGGATGTCATACCTTTGTAGGGGCGGGCAGTCAGGCGGAATACGGCAGATTCGAGGGAAAACTTTCCGAAGATACGCCGGTTCATCCGGAGAACGCTTATGGCATGGCAAAACTGGCGGCGGGCGGGATGACAAGGATCTTGTGCGAACAGCTCGGAATCAGACATATCTGGACAAGAATTTTAAGCGTTTACGGACCCCATGACGGTGAAGATACCATGATTATGACGGCGATCCGGGATATGCTCAGCCGCAGCCCGACGCGCTTTACGAAGGGAGAACAGCAGTGGGATTATCTCTATAGCGAAGATGCGGCAAGGGCTTTGCTATTATTGGGGCAGAGAGGAAAACACGGGAAGGTTTATCCCCTCGGCAGCGGAAATACGAGAACGTTGAAGGAATACATAGAGATTATCAAAAACAGGATTGATCCCAATATCCGACCGGGATACGGCGACATTCCCTACGGCAGGGGACAGGTCATGTATCTGTGCGCGGATATCAGTGCTTTGATCAGGGATACGGCAATGAAGCCGGAAACGTCTTTTGAGGACGGAATCGAAAAGACCATTGAATGGGTCAGGAAAAGAGAGGAAATAACAGGTGCTTGATCTGTCGTTTTATCAGGGAAAAAGAGTATTGATTACCGGGCATACCGGATTTAAGGGAACATGGATGTGCCGTGTGCTGTTGATGGCGGGAGCGCAGGTTACGGGTTATGCCTTGGATGCGCCTACGGTTCCCGGTTTGTTTGAGTTATGTAAACTAAAAGGAGAAATGACTTCCGTATGCGGCGATGTCAGAGACCTGCCGCATCTGAAAAAGGTGTTTGACGAAGTAAAACCGCAGATTGTGATTCATATGGCGGCGCAGCCTATTGTCAGAGAGGGATATGAACATCCGGTAACTACTTATGAAACAAACGTCATGGGAACGGTTCATGTGCTGGAATGTGTAAGGCTGCATCCGGAGGTCAGAAGTTTTGTCAATGTAACTACGGATAAGGTATATAAAAATAAAGAATGGGAGTGGGGATACCGGGAAAATGAGGAGCTCGACGGCTATGATCCGTATTCCAACTCCAAGTCCTGTTCAGAGCTTGCGACCCATTGCTATGTCAATTCATTTTTAGGACAGACCCGGACGGCAGTCAGTTGCATGCGTGCGGGCAACGTAATCGGCGGCGGAGATTTTGCGAAAGACCGGATTATTCCGGACTGTGTGAGAGCGCTGCAAGAGCGCGGGAAAATCCAAATCAGAAATCCTTATTCCATCAGACCGTACCAGCATGTGCTTGAACCGGTCTGCGCTTATTTGTACCTTGCCATGAGACAGTATGAAAATCCGGATTTTGCAGGTTATTACAACGTGGGACCGGATGAGGACGGCTGTATATCCACAGGAGCGCTTGTAAAATTGTTTTGCGATGATTGGAATGGCGGTGGAAAACCGGATCATATAAAGAGAGACGGGGAGCGCGCCGGTGCGGAAAAAATGCGACCTTTTGCAGATTGGGAACAGACGTCCGGGTCAGGACCTCATGAGGCTCATTTTTTAAGACTTGATTGCAGCCGATTCAAGCAAAAGACCGGCTGGAGACCGGTCTGGAAAATTGAAACGGCAGTAGAAAAGGTCGTACAATGGCTGGATGTTTATTTCGCCGGAGGCGACATCAATCAATGTATGACAGATCAGATTGAAACGTTTCTTCAGGAAGCGGAGTGGGGATGATTCCCGCTCCGCTTTTTGCAGCATATGAGATAGAGCAATATAGTGATCAGGAAGCTGACGCCGCTGATGATAAGACTGATTTTCATGCCGTAAGGCTCGTATACCAATTCAATTGTATGTTTGCCGGAGGGAGTCTGAATGACCATAAAGGAACCATAGGGATCAAGTATTTCAACTTCCTCGCCGTCTATATAGGCGGTCCAGTTTTGATCGTATGCGAGACTTAAAACAGTATAGCCGTCGCAATCGTAATCGGTAACGCCGGTAATGCGGTTATCATCAATCATAATCTGCTCCATTTGATTTTCGGATGCTTCCGCCATAAACGCGTCAAAGGTATCTTCGTTGAATCTCACATAATAGTAACTGTCGGGCGATGCGGGCGTGGGATTGGGATACGCAAAGCTTAAAGCTTTCGGAGCAGTCAGCTCTCCCAGCGGAACAAATTCGTTCATGTACAGGTAAATCTTTCCCGGTTTTTCAGGGTTAATATGAATATTCAGATGAAGGTCGCGGATTACCTGGGATGAAGTGGTAGCCGCCATTTCCGTAATGATGCTGTCTGCCTCTTCACAACTGACAGGGTGATGTGCAACGTCCGAAAAATAATAAGTATTTGCAGCCAAAGTCAGGTCGGCGTCATAGGTTAAGGCATGAAGCTCATAAACCGGAGCTGCGTTTTCGTCTGTATACATGGAAACGAAATCGTTCCAAAAGAGCGGAACGTAACCGGAGCTTTCGCTTAAATCCAATACACCTTCCGGCGCGTAAAAGCCTAAAGATAATGTATCCGGAACCCGATAAATGTAGTTGCTTTCGTAGCATCCCAGAAATTCATAATCAGTCAGATCGGGCAGCGCCAGAGAACTGTATATGGGGACCAGACAATATTTTGTTCCGGAAAGGGCAAGACCTAAAGGCGTATTATTGTAGTTGTTTACGGTGTAATTTACGCCGCTGGCAAAGCCGTAATGAAAATTGAGGTTGGTCTGGTGTGCGGTCACATAGGAATTAAACAGGCTTCCCGAAGGCGCGTCGTACATGGAGCCGGGATTTAACTGGAAGGTCCCGGGAATCGATACGCGGTAAGCGTTTTCATGCAGCTTGAGGCAATCGGTATTAAATTTTGCCTGTTCTTCATAGGCGCCTGTAAAGGCAATGGTATTTAAGCCGTATTCGGAGACGGTCCCGTACATATTGACGCACAATTCCAGCAGAAGGAAGAGGGTAAGGAATTTATAATACCTTACTTTTCCAAACAGCCGGCGTTTATAAAGTACATGGAACAGCCAGTAGACGGATACGGCGGTCAATGTCGAGATGAAGGCGGTCTGCGTGTTGCCGCTTGAGATAAATTGGCACAGACAGAAGAAAGCGGCGAGGATCAGCCCGTAAACGGAATATTTTTTGAGAGAGACGGAATCCAATGCACGCAGTCCGTCATATGCAATTACGGCGCATAAAAACATAAACAAAAACACCTGTCGGTTGGGTACGTTGGACTGATAATGAAAACCGTTCCAGATAAACGAAAGGACCCGTCCGTTAAAACTGAGGAGTAAAAAGCACGCGGGGATGAGTCGGCACAGTTTTTCTTTTAAAGTATATTTGCGGGAAAAGAAATATACCAGTATAAGAAACAGAACCAGGATGCTCATATAAAAATTGATTCCTCCGTCATCATGATTGACGGCAGTGGATTCCGAGAGCATCATAAGCTGTTTCCATTGCTCCCAGAAGGATGTGTGGAATCCTAAGGAAGGGAAAATGCTGTCGGCGTCCTTGTACATGGAATCGGAGGTTGCAAGCAGCGTGTTGGAGATACTGAAAAAGCCGTTGCATGCCGCCAGAACAGAACATAGGGCGAAGCGGATTCCCTTGGCGAGAAAATCCTTCAGGCTGTTAAAATTATAGGTAAAGAAAAGTGTGATCAAAAAGATACAGATATAGAGCGCTAACTGGATGTTGGTGCAGATGCACAAAGACAGCAGGATCGTGTACATCATCCACTTTTTTTGGTACATTAAGTAATCCATTGCCAATATCAGCAAAGGAAACATTAAGAAAGTATAATACCAGGTCACAAATCCGTGCATTGCAAGCATGTAGGTGTTTAAGGCATAAATAAAAGCCGGTATTAACATACGGTAATCGGATTTTAAAGCCTTGGGAGCAGTCAGCCGGTGCGTCAGATAGTATACGACGCTAAATGAGCAGAAACCAAAGCTGACAGCTTCTAACAGCAATACCAATACGGCTACCTGATAAGGGGTAAAGATTGTCAGAGGATATTCCAGTATTCCAAGGGGAAATGCGTTGTACAGACAATATCCGTAACCGCCGTTCATACTGAAAATATTGTTTCCGTTTTTCAAATTGTAATAGTAATCCATGATAGTCGGAAGCGTGGAGTTGATTCCGTCCTGATCATAAAAGGAATTGCTTCCGAAAGGAATACAACTGAATAGGACCATGGATAAAAGATACAGCATGACCGGAACAAGAAACGCGCAAAGGTAAACGCGGTTTTGGTACAGGAAAGCGGACAGCCGATTCCAGATTCCCCATGTGAGCAAAGCTTCTTTTGCAGCATCTAACCGCGCAATGATCACTTTTTTGTCCCGGTTAATATAAAGCAAAAGGAAAAGCAAAATGCCGATACAGGTACAGCCCAGTCCGATATAATTGGGCAGCATGGAATGAGAAGCCGGGTCAAGATATTGCAGTTCCAAATAATTTGTCAGCATATCCGGGATCTGTGCATACAGCTCTTCGTTCAGATAATAGCCGTTTAGCTGAAAATTTAAAGAAATATTGGGCTGAGGCGAGAAAACCAGATATCCGTCCGCGACGGTATCGGGCTGTTCCATCTTAAACTCAAAGATCCTGTCTGAAAAATTGTGATACAGGACGAGGACGCCTGATTCGGGGGCGGATAATTGAAAAGGCACGACCGTTGTGGAATAATCCATACAAGAAGCATACTGGTAAAGATTGTATACGTTATTTCCCTGATCCGTAATCTGATAATAGTCGGAACCGGGGAAAGAGAAAGTCAGATTTGCAGGCGTAAACAGCTCGCTGTCGGCGCCTATTTTATAACAGATCGCATTGAGTTCTTCAAAAAAATCCAGAATGCCGTATTCGTCATAAGCAAGACGGTCCTCTTCGGTTAATTCCACATGATCGAAAAGCGTAACGAGCGTACCGGTTAATTGCGCGTCGGCGTGCTGCCCGGCGAAATCCTCATATTCTTCCGCATAAGGTGAAGATGCGGTCTCGGCTGTTTCAAAGGACGTATCGCCAAATTGATTCTTCAAAGAAAAGCTGTCGGGAATAAAATTCTGGTTGGTGGTCAGAAACAGATTGCAGAATAATTCCAGACAAAGCAGACAGGGAAGAAACAATGTGGTAAATTGTCCGTTCGGCTTTAAGCAAAAATACAAAATACAAACTGCATAAAGTAAAATAAAAATACCGTTGGTCAACAGGGAGACGGAGTGAAAGTTTTGGCGTGATCCGTACAGAGCAACGGCGGAAAACGCCATAAATGCAAACATTCCTATAAAAAGAGGAAGTTTTTTGATCTTTTTTAAACTTCCGAGACTTTCGACGGAAAGCTTCAGACACCAGAAAATCAAAAAGAACGAATAGGGAATCGTCGAAGAACCGGAAACGGAAAACAATTCAAACACATACTGTAAGGGAGAATACTCCACAGCGCAAAGCAGGATCAGGATAAAGATCAGGTTGTTTCGGCGCGTTTTCCAGGCAACGGACTGATTAAAAAAGTATAAAAACAGTAAAAGCACAAAAAACAGTCCGAAATAGAGGTCGATGCTTCTGGACTGGGGAAAGAGAGCGGAGGTAAGGGAACCCGCAAAAAATCTGGAGAAGAAATTGGACAGCGGATAAGTCGGTTCAAATCCGGAATAATCGGACGACGCGCTGAAATATTCATAAAAGCGGGGGACTGCGGATATACCGGCAATAAGCAGGGACAAAAGGTATAAAAAAAACGTCTGAATAAAACCGCCGAATTTCTGCTTCAAAGTTTTGGACGAATCAAGAAAGAGCATCAAAAGGAGGAAAAGCATAAGGGAGGAGGCGGCTGCCGCATCCGCAAACAGGCAGAGAGTTAAGACCAAAACAAAGAAGAAGGTTGTTTTGTGTTCGGTCATGTATTCATAGGCGAGCATAAGAAGCGGCAGAAGGGCAAACAGAGTCAGAGCGCTGAGGCGGCTTTCCTGCAACAATGCGTAAGCGCATAATCCGTAAAAAAGAGAAGAAAGCACACGGATGCTTTTTGAGACGGATTCTCTTTGCATTTTGGGAGAACAGGTAAGGAACAGATAAAAGGAAACCGCTCCGAACCCGTTCCAAAATAACTGAGGAATGCCCAGAATGCCAGGGACTATTTTGCCGTAGCCGAGATTATAAAAACATCGGAAACCGATCAGTAAGCCCGTGACTATAGCAAAAATCAAAAGGCATGAAAGTATGTCGGATAATTTTATTTTTTTGATCTTAGAAATGGTCTGCATGTCATAACTCTCCTGTCTGCTTATATTCAGATTGTGATAAACGTGTTTTCATAGATTTGATTATAACAAAAGTATCCTATGATCTACAAGACAAACTTCTTGCACTTTACCCGCAATGTTTGTATAATAAATATGTTGTGAAACCTTAATTAAGCCTTTCGCATAGAATATAGTAAAACCGGTTCCGGGGGATTTTTGGTGCAGACATTTCAAAAACCCTTAAGCGAGGAAAAAGAGGCTTACTATATCCGCATGTATTTGGAGGGCAATCAGGAAGAGTCCGAAAAAGCAAGGCAGATTCTCATAGAACGCAATTTGAGACTGGTAGCGCACATTGTGAAAAAATATCAGAATGTAGAAGAAAATCCGGAAGATTTGATTTCCATCGGGACGATCGGGCTGATCAAGGCAATCCATACCTTTGACGGCACAAAAGGAAGCAAGCTTGCCACCTATGCGGCAAGGTGCATCGACAACGAATTGCTGATGATGCTTAGGGCGCGCAAAAAGACGGCGCGGGACGTATCCTTATATGAGCCTATCGGCACGGACAAAGAGGGAAATGAAATCAACCTGTTAGACATCACCTGTGCGGAGGGAACAGACGCTTTTGAACTGTTATCGGCAAGGGAAGATGTAAGCAGGCTCCGGCAGATTTTGCAGGGGACTTTGAGCGAGCGGGAGTTGGAAGTGATCAAGCTCCGGTACGGACTGGTAAGCGATCACGAAATGACGCAGCGCGAGATCGGACAGTTGTTAGGCATATCCCGCAGTTATGTATCCAGGATTGAGAAAAAGGCTTTGAGAAAGCTTCGGATTGCATTTGAGGACACAACGGCTATGTAATAAAAGTCGGGAAGGTAAAGGAGAAAAAAGAAATGGCAGTACCTACTTTGGAGGAAATTTTAACAGTCGCTTATAACGCGGGGGCTTCCGATATTCATATTACGGTGGGGCTTCCGCCTGTTATGCGTTTAAACGGACATCTGGTAAAACTGGATTATCCGGTGCTGACGGCGAACGATACATTGGAGCTTTGTGTGAATATGCTCAAGCCCAAACAGCGTGAGAAGTTTGAGGAGAGAGGGGAGTACGATATGTCCGTAGCGTTTCCGGGAATCGGACGTTACCGTGTCAACGTATACAAACAGCGCGGCTGCATCGGAATCGCCCTTCGTACCATCACGACGGAAATCCCTCAGGCGGAGCAGCTCGGCATTCCCCAGTCGGTTATTGATCTGTATACACGTAAGAGAGGACTGATCCTGGTAACGGGACCTACCGGTAGCGGTAAATCCACGACCCTTGCATCTATCATCGATAAGATTAACAAGAGCCGCGACGCACATATCATTACGCTGGAGGAACCGATTGAGTATTCCCACAACCACAATATGGCGATGGTCAACCAGCGTGAGATCGGACAGGATACGGAAAGCTTCGCAAACGCCCTGAGAGCGGCGCTTCGTGAAGACCCGGACGTTATCCTCGTCGGCGAGATGCGTGACTACGAGACAATCAGTACCGCGATCACAGCGGCTGAAACGGGGCATTTGGTATTGTCCACTTTACATACAAACGACGCGGCAAGTACCGTAGACCGTATCATTGATACGTTCCCGCCGCATCAGCAGCAGCAGATCAGGGTACAGCTTGCAGCGGTTCTGGTTTGTATCATTTCCCAGTCCCTGATCCCGAATCTTACCGAGGACGGGCGTGTAGCCGCATTTGAGGTTATGCACGCCAACGCTGCCGTTAAGAACCTGATCCGTGAGGGAAAATCCCATCAGCTTCCTTCCGTTATCCAGACAAGCAAGCGCGAGGGTATGTGCACAATGGACGATTATCTGATGCAGCTTTATATGAGCCGCAAGATTTCCAGAGAAAACTGTATCCAGTACGCGCAGAATCCGGATAAGATGCGTAACCAGATAATCTGACGGGCGGATATGAAAGCCGTCAGAGCGGTAAAGGCGGCATAGACAATGAAAACAAACGGGCGGCATTGCCGCATGAGGACAGCGTTTCTCCGTGCGGCAGCCCGTTTTAACAGACAGCGGTTCATGGCATGATTTCTTTCATGCAATACCGCGGCACATTTATATTCTTTATTTTCAACGGCAGTTTCTGCCAGTATTTCATCTATTAAAAAATAAGTAAACTATTTTGACGGGAGGGTTTTTATGTATTGTTCTGTGATGTCGGGAGACGTCTTCGGAATAGGCGGTTATCCGGTTACGGTGGAAGTCGATATGGCGGACGGTCTGCCGTGTATTGAAATGGTAGGTTTTTTGGGAAGCGAGGTAAAGGAAGCGGCAAAGCGGGTGCGTGTGGCGCTGAAAAATATGGGCTACGCCATACCGCCGAAGCATTTTACGGTCAATTTGTCGCCTGCGGGCATCAAAAAAGGGGGGACGGCATTTGACGTGCCCGTAGCCATGGGAATCTTATCGTGCATGGGTCTGCTGCAGCTTCCGAAGCATGACAAAATCCTTGCCGCGGGCGAGCTGGGTATGGACGGCGCCGTCCGGGGGATCAAAGGCGTTTTGCCCATTTTGCTTGCGGCGAAGGAAAACGGAATCAAAACCTGTATTGTGCCGGAATGCAACAGAAGGGAAGGGGATTGGATCGAAGGCGTTCAGGTTGTCGGCGTTGGAAATTTTCGTGAAATTATGGATTACTTCGGACAGCCTTCAAAGCGAAAAAGGGATTGGAGCATAGCAAAACCCATTGCGGATAAGACGGATACGGCAGACGGGAGGATACCGGATTTTAAAGATATTGTAGGACAGGCAATGGCGAAAAGAGCGGCGGAAATCGCAGCGGCGGGGTTTCACAATCTGCTGTTGTCCGGACCGCCGGGCACCGGCAAATCGATGCTTGCCTCGGCGATGCCCGGCATTATGCCGCCCATGGAACGGGAGGAAATGCTGGATACTTCGAGGGTGTACAGTGTAGCGGGACTGTTGAATGAAGAGACGTGCCTGATCAAAGAACGTCCTTTCCTAAGCCCGCACCATACGATTACGCCGCAGGCGCTTGTGGGAGGAGGAAATGTGCCGGGTCCCGGCGTGATTTCTCTTGCCAATCACGGCGTGCTGTTTTTGGACGAACTGCCGGAATTTAAGAGACAGACGTTAGATATGCTGCGCCAGCCCATGGAAGAGGGAAAGGTCACAATTGTAAGAAAAAGCGGCAGCTATGTGTATCCCTGCAATTTTATGCTGGTAGCGGCGATGAATCCCTGTCCCTGCGGATACTTTCCCGACAAAAACAGGTGTTCCTGCAGCGATAAGGAGGTCAGAAGATATGTCAAAAGCATATCGGGACCGCTTTTGAACCGGATGGATTTAAGCGTCGGCGTCATGCGGAGCGCGATTGATTTCCAAAACGGACCGCTTCGCAAGGAGGAAAGCAGCGCCTCAGTCCGGGAGCGGGTCGTCAGAGCAAGACAATTGCAGCGTATCAGAAACGGAAACGGGCTGTTTAACAGCAGGATTCCCGCGGCAAAGCTGATGGAAATCTGCCGTCTGACGCCGGAAGCGGAACACACGCTGGAAACATACTATTCGGTCCGGGAGCTGAGCCTGCGTGCCTGCCACAGGATGCTGCGGGTGGCTAGGACAATCGCGGATCTGGAGGAGAGTATAAATATAGAAGAAAAGCATATGTTAGAGGCGGCGTCCTATCGGGGCATGCTGGATCGCTAGGAGGAAATGAAATGACGGAAACAAAGGCAGAGAAAATGACGGAGGCAAAGGCAGAAAAATTGGCGGAAGCAAAGACAGAGAGCGGATGGGACGACGCATGGCACAGAGAATGCGCCTACGGATATTTCTGGGAAACGATACCCGGCATCGGCGCAAAGGCGATCGAAAAGCGGTACCGGGTCTTTCGTAGCTATGAAAAGATGTATCTTTCGGAGGCGGGGGACGGATTGAACGAGGAGCAGACTGCGGCTTTTCGTGCAAAAAAGAAAGAATGGAACGTAAAGGAGGAATATGAAAAGCTGCGCCGCAATAAAATGTGGTGTATACCGAAAGGAATAAAGGGGTATCCGGACAAGCTGATGCACATAGCAGATCCGCCGTCGGCGCTGTTTGCCAAGGGCAGACTGCCGAAAGAGACGGCGCCGTCCGTTGCGGTAGTCGGCGCAAGAAACTGTTCGCCCTACGGCAGAGAGGCGGCAGCGGAATTGGGAAGAAGGCTTGCGGGAAGCGGGATACAGGTTGTCAGCGGCATGGCTGTGGGAATAGACGGCATCAGCCAGACCGGAGCGCTGCGGGCGGGAGGCGCTGCCTTCGGCGTATTGGGGTCGGGAGCGGATGTCTGCTATCCCCGGGAAAACATGGATTTGTACCAAAGACTCTGCCGGGGAGAAAACGGAAGCGGCGTGATCAGCGAATATGCGCCGGGTACGGAACCCGCCCCGTGGAAATTTCCTGTAAGAAACCGGATTATCAGCGCGCTTTCGGATGTGCTTGTGGTCGTAGAAGCAAAAGAAAGAAGCGGGACTTTTATTACCGTTTCGACTGCGCTGGAGCAGGGGAAAGACGTCTATGCGTTTCCGGGCAGAATGGGAGACCGGTTAAGCTACGGGTGCAACAGGCTCATTGCCCAGGGAGCGGGCATACTCTATGATATGGACGAGTTTATCCGGGAGATTTTGGAAAGAAGACCGCAGACGGTGCCGGGGATGAGCAGCGGCAGTGATGGCGGGAGGACAAACGACGGTAACGGTGGGAAAAGCCTGCCGGCAAAAGAAAAAGGCGGGGCGGAGCCGGAAACGGATTTGACGGCGGATTTTGACGATACGGAACGGGAGTTATTGGACATTTTGGAAGTGCAGTTTATATCCGCCGAAGAGCTTATGGGGAGGATGCAAAAGGAAGCGGATATCGCAAGGGTATTAGCGGCTTTAGCAACTTTGGAGTGCAGAAATCTCGTTGAATCAGAGGGCAGTTTTTACAGAAAGAAAGTTCGACTTCGGTAAAATTTTCGGCAAATTGCCATAAAAGAAATAAAAAATCTTGTGCAAATGGGAGAAACAATTCTGATTCAAAAGCCTTGCGGTGTATAAATTTACGTGATAAAATGTTTACATAAATTTATATTTGGGGCTCGCTATGCCTTTCTTTAAAAAAAATTTACCAAAAGTTTACAATTGGTTATACATTTGGTTATAGAAAGTACATAATAGCGCAACCTGAATTTGACATTAAGGGGATTGGCGATCTATGAGTTTATTGGGCAGAAGGAAAATGAGAATCGGCGACATTCTGTTGGCGGAGGGTGTTATCTCGCCTGAACAGCTAGACAGAGCGCTGGAGCTTCAGAAAGAAAAGAAAAAACGTCTTGGAGAAATTCTGATCACGGAAGGGTTTATTACGGACGACATTATGGCGGACGCTTTGTGCCACCAGTTAAACCTTGACCGTGCAAATCTGCAGGATACCAGGATACCGGATGATCTGATTTCCATGTTTGACGTGGATATCCTGAAAAAGTATACCGCGATCCCTTATTGCTATGATGACAGAAATATCAATATTATCCGCGTGGCGATGGCTGATCCAATGGATATGATGGCGATTGACGATTTATCCATGATTACCAGCCGTATGATCGACCCGATGGTAGCGACGTCTCAGGAAATCATGGTCGCGATCGATAAGTATTACGGCAATGCCGAAGCGCTCAAGGCGGCAAGCGATTACGAGCAGGAACGCAACGACCTGTTTGAAGAAGACGAAATGGATAAGATGATTAACGACGACGTTAATAATTCTCCCATCGTCCAGCTGGTAAACAGTATGATCGAACAGGCTGTCAGACAGAGGGCTTCCGATATCCATATCGAGGCTCTGGAAAAGAAAGCGCGTATCAGGTACCGTATCGACGGCGCGCTGCATGAGAGGATCAGCTACAATATTAAATTGCTTCCGGCGATTGTAGCGAGGTTAAAGGTTGTCGGCGGCATGGATATTTCCGAAAAGAGAAAGCCCCAGGACGGACGTATTACTTCCTTTGTAGACGGAAGGGAATATGATATCCGTGTATCTATTCTGCCTACGGTATTCGGCGAAAAGGTCGTAATGCGTATTACCAATAAAAACGCATTGACCAGAGATAAATCCGAGCTTGGTTTCGGCGAACACGATCTGAAGATGTTCGACCATATTCTGATGAACCCGCACGGCATTATTCTGGTAACGGGACCTACCGGTAGCGGTAAATCCACAACGCTGTATACGGCGCTTAGTGAATTGAATAAAGAAGATGTAAACATTATTACGGTTGAAGACCCTGTCGAGGCGAATGTAGCGGGCATCAATCAGGTACAGACTAATGTAAAGGCGGGGCTGACCTTTGCCAGCGCCCTCCGCTCCATCCTGCGTCAGGATCCGGACATCATCATGATCGGTGAGATTCGTGATGAGGAGACGGCACAGATCGCAGTACAGGCGTCCATTACGGGTCACCTGGTAGTAAGTACCTTGCATACCAACTCAGCAGCGAGTACCGTAACCCGTCTGGCGGATATGGGACTTCCCAATTACATGATCGCGGACGCGACGGTAGGTATTATTGCCCAGCGACTTGTCAGAAGACTTTGCCCCAGATGCAAGAAAAAAGTGCTTGCAAATGAAGAACAACTGGAACTTCTGGGAATGCCTGCAGATGCCGAGGTGGAGATTTACGAACCGGTAGGATGTTCCGGATGCGATAACAACGGCTTTAAAGGACGTATCGGCGTCTATGAAATCATGGAGATTACGCCGGGCGTCAGAAAGGTTATTGCAGCAGGAGAAGACGCCGAGCATATCAAGCAGGCGGCGCTGAAGGACGGCATGAGAACCCTTCGCATGTGCGCGACCCAGTATGTGCTGGATGGTATCACGTCAGTATCGGAAATGATCAAAGTTTCCTTTGATTCATAAGAGAAAGAGAACGCTCTTTTAGAAATAAGAAGGACAAAGAGGAGGAGAAACAGTGGCTAGTTTTTCATATGTTGCCGTTGACAGCAAGGGCAAACAGGTTAAGGCTTCAATCGAAGCGGACAATCAGATGAAGGCGTCTGATCAGTTAAAAAAAGAAGGGCTTACGGTTATTGAATTAAAGGAACAGGGAATACTGGACAAAGATATCAATCTGGGCGGTCTGTTCAAGAAAAAAGTTAAAATCAGAGATTTGAGCCTGTTCTGCAGGCAGTTTGTGAGCTTGCACCGCGCAGGTGTTACGATTATTGAATCCATGAGGATGCTGACGGAGCAGACGGAAAATCCGACGTTAAAACAGGCGCTGCAGGAAGTTTCGGCGAGCGTACAGAAAGGTGAAACGCTTGCCAATTCCATGAGAGCGCGTTCGGACGTGTTCCCGCCTCTGCTTGCCCATATGGTTGCCGCAGGTGAAGCGTCCGGTAGTCTGGATATTGCATTTGAACGTATGGCGACGCAGTTTGAGCAAAGTGCGAAAATCAACGCGATGATTAAGAAAGCGATGGTATACCCGATTATGGTATTGGTTGTAGCCGTGGTTGTAGTTATCGTCATGCTGACCTTTGTTGTGCCTACCTTTATGGAAATGTTTGCGGATATGGACATTGAGATGCCCAAGATCACGCTGATGGTAGTTGCCGCATCGGAGTTTATGCAGGAAAACTGGATTATCGTTGTTGCCGTTATTCTGGCGTTGGTTGCTTTCTTTAAATATTTCAGCAAGACGGCGACCGGAAAAGGTCTGATACATAAAGCGTTGATCAAAATGCCTTTATTTGGCGATCTGACAATAAAATCCAGTTCCGCGAAATTTGCGCGTAACCTGTCGACGATGCTTGCTGCCGGTATTTCCATGCCTGATGCGGTGCAGATTGTCGGAGATACCATGAATAATATTTATTATGAAGAGTGTATGAGAAATGCCAGAAACGACGTTATGCAGGGCGTACCGTTATCTACGCCTTTGGAAAAATCCGGTCTGTTCCCTCCAATGGTATATCATATGACCAGGATCGGCGAGGAAACCGGTAATACCGAAGAAATGCTGGATACACTGGCAAATTATTACGAAGAAGAAGTGGAAATGGCGACCCAGTCGTTGATGGCGGCGTTAGAACCGTTGATCATCATTCTGCTCGCCGGTGTCTGCGGCGTGATTATCGGCGCGGTTATTGCTCCGATGGGCGCAATGTACGAAGGCTTAGACAGCCTGTAAAATTTGGTTAAAAATCTGTTTGATAGGGGAGCGGATTTTTAATATATAAATAATTATAAAAAAGGAGAGTTTATCATGAAAAAGACAAATAACAAAGGTTTCTCACTTGTTGAGTTGATTATCGTTATTGCCATCATGGCAATCTTAATCGGTGTATTGGCACCCCAGTACTTAAAATACGTAGAGAAATCCAGAGTATCCGCAGATAAGGACTTACTGGACAGCGTATATACGGCATGTACAACAGCCGCATCCGATGCTGAAATCACGGATGCACCCGGATCTGGTACTGCAACTATCGATAGCACTACATCTTGGGGTACAGAAGTATTGGATACCTTAGGAGTAAGCGGCGGCGCATTTTCTTCTGTTGAAGCTAAGCTGAAATCCAAATCCGCAGGTAGCAACATTACAGTTACTGTTGACAGCAACGGAAACTTTAGCGTTTCCACATCCGGAGCTAACGGAAGTATTGTAGTTCCTGAACAATAATAGTTCATAACATCGCACAAGGAGACATTCCCCTATGACCACTGAACCATGGAGTGTAGAGATAATTGCATATGCGGTGTTGTTCCTGTTCGGAATCGTAATAGGCAGCTTTTTAAATGTCTGCATATTACGAATTCCGTTAAAGGAAAGCATTGCAAAAGAGAGATCTCATTGTATGAGCTGCGGCTATCAGCTTGCGTGGTATGATATGATCCCGCTGTTCTCATATTTGTTCCTGGGTGGTAAATGTCGAAAGTGCAAATCGCATATATCCCTCCAGTATCCTCTGGTTGAGGCACTGAACGGAGTCTTATATGTACTGATTTTCTTAGTAAACGGTTGGAGTATAGATTCAGTTATATACTGTTTATTAGCATCGGCGCTGATTGTACTCAGCGTTATTGATTTTAGAACTTATGAGATTCCTTTTGGAATCAACTTGTTTATACTGGCACTGGGACTGATTCATCTCATATTTCACTTAGGGGATTGGGTGGATTATGGAATCGGTCTCCTTGCTGTCAGTGGTTTTTTATGGATTCTTTATCAAATATCAAAGGGAGCCGCCATCGGCGGCGGCGATGTGAAGCTGATGGGCGCAGCCGGATTGCTGATCGGCTGGAAGCTGTCCATTCTTGCTTTTTTGCTGGGCTGTATTATCGGTTCCGTCATACATGTGATCCGGATGAAAGTTTCCGGGGCGGAGCACAGACTGGCGATGGGACCTTATCTTGCGGCGGGGATTATGATAGCCGTATTATGGGGCAATCAATTTTTAAATTGGTATTTAGGTTCGTTTACAGCCTCAATGGGGTAGCGGACTTTATATATAGGAAAAAGATAAATGATGGAATTCTTATTCCATATTCAGGGAGGTAAATCATGGCAAAGGCACAAAGAGTACTTAGCATTGAAATTGGATATTCCTTAACACAGGTCTGTGAAATGGATTACCAATCAAAGCATCCGCAGGTATACGGCGTTTTCAGCATGAAAACACCGGACGGAACCTTGGATGACGGATTTATCAAGCCGACGGAGGAATTTGTCAACGACTTGAAATCCTACATTACCGCAAACGGCATGAATGCGAAGAAAGTTATTTTTGCAGTATCGTCTACCAAAATCGCAAACAGGGAAGCGCAGATCCCTTTCGTAAAGGAAAAAATGGTGCGCGATATGCTGATGACGAATATCACGGATTATTTTCCGGTAGATCCCAATCAGTATCAGTTTGCACACAATATTATGGATACCATTACGGACGATGCGGGAAACAAGCAATATCGCGTTATGGTTATGGCGGCTCCGGCGGATATGCTGAGAGGTTATCATAATCTGGCGGAAGCGCTTGGGCTTGACCTCGTTTCCATTGATTACAGCGGTAACAGTATTTTTCAGGCGCTGCGCCACAGATTTGCCACGGGCGTCAATCTGACCGTCAAGATTGATGAGAGATCCTCATTATTGACAGTTACCAACAATGGCGTGATTACCATGCAGCGTCCGGGTATTTACGGAGCCGATCAGGTTGTAGATATTCTCATGGAAACGGATGTTTACGGGGAACCTCTTACTTACGAGGGCGCGGTCAAAACGCTGCGGCGCAACAATCTGGTTATGAGACCGGAAGAAGAAAGCCTCCTGGCGGAAAAGGAAGAGGAAGTACATAAATTGGAGCAGGCGCAGCAGGAAGCGATGGCGCTTGCAAATACAACGGGAGATACCTCCAAAGTGGCGTCGGCTACGGTTGCGGCGAAACAGGCGGGAGCGAATTTGAAGATGCTCCGTTTAAGAAGGGATGTCACGATCAGTTACCAGCAGTTGATCAGCTCGATTGTCCGTGTGATTGATTACTACAATTCCAAAAACAGGGACGCTGCAATCGACAATATCATTATTACGGGTATTGCGGCTGACTTCTGGGGATTTGCCGGACTGTTGTCTCAGGAACTGGGACGTAACGTGGAAGTATTAAAGGATCTCGCGGGAACCAATATCAATCAGGGTCTTCATCTGCAGGGAGTATCCCTCGGCGATTATATTTCCGTAATCGGCGCCGGACTCGGATCGGCAGGATTTATGCCGGCAAGTACGGATGATAAGAAAAAAGGAAAAGGCGGAGCGGGCGCGAAGGCTTCCCTTGCGGATATCAGTAAAAATGACAAATTGCCTTATATTGTATTAGGGGTCGGCGTTGTTGTGGCGATCGCTTTATCGGCGGCGTCGCTGGTTCCTTATTTTATGGCGAAAAACGAAAACGAAAGCCTGCAGGAGCGTAAGGCGCAGCTGGCTCCGGTGCAGGATACTTATAATGAATATGTGGCGACGCAGGCGGATTACACTTATATCATGAGCCTGTATGACGCAACTGCAAACTCGATGGATGAAGTTTCCCAGTTGTTTGTGGACATGGAAAACATGCTTCCTTCCGATTCTCAGGTTACGACGTTAAGCGTCAATGAAGAAGAGCTTACGATGTCTGTTATGGTAGAAGATTCCAGTAAAAAGAGCGTTGCAAATGCTATCGTACAGTACAGGCAGATACCTTTCTTCTCGGATGTAACGGTAAATCAGGTTTCAGAGGCGCTTGATCCCGAAACCGGCGTAAGAACCATTGAGTATAATATCACATGCGTCTTCGGCGAAAATCCCTGGATTGTTTCCGAAGAAACAGAGGAAACAGACGGTGAGGCAACCGAGACGGCGCCGGAAGACGGTGCGGATGTTACAGTTGAGTAGGAGGTAGCGAAAAATGAAAATAAAGAAAACAGATCTTAATTTACTGATTATGGTTATAGGCGTGCTGATCGCCGTGGCTGCGTATTTCTTTGTATTTACCTCTTTCAATGAAAAGACGGCTGCCGTAGAGGGCGAAAATGCGACGCTGCAGACAGAAGTTGATGAACTCCAGAAGCTTGCGGACAATAAAGAAATGTATATCAGTGAAACGGCAAGAATGGACGATGAGATTAACGAAACGATAGATCGTTTCCCGGCAGGGATTATGCCTGAGGATATTTTGATGTATGTATATTCTTTGGAAAATACGGAATCCGTTTACTTTACATCTATCGCCATGGAGCAGGCGCAGCTTGTTACGGTTGCTGACGCGTCGGCGGATGCGGCGGCCGGGGATGCTGTAGTGGAAGACGCTGCGGTAACGGAAGAAACAAGCGGAGACGCGGTTGTGGCAACCGGCGGAATGAAGGATACGGTATTTTTGTATACTACCCCGATTACCTACGGATTTAAGTCCACATACCGTTCGATCAAAGATATCATGGCGGGCATTGTAGAAGGACAGGATCGTATGAATATTCAGTCTATTACTTTAAGCTATGACGGAGAGACGGGCTGCGTAACGGGTACGGTTGCAACAAACGCATACACCATGTCCGGTACAGGCAAATATTATGAACTCCTTGATATTACCGGAGTGCCCACCGGCGTTGACGATTTGTTTAAATCCAATCCTGTCCTGAATATCCATACGGGCAATAACGATTATGAGGGCGAGGAAGCTGATCTGGCGGACGGCGCATCCGAGGATGAAACATCGGAAGACGAGGAAACCGAAGAAGGCGACAAACCCGTATCTGAAGAAGATTAAAATTTGAGGATTTTAAATGAAGAAATTAAAAAATGACAACGGAGGGTTTACGCTTGCCGAGTTGTTAATTGCGATTGCCATTCTCGCTATTGTGATGAGCCCTCTGTTTCACAACTTTGTTGAATCAACCAAATTAAATTCAAAGGCAAGGGTCGCCATGAATGCAACGAACATGGCGTCCAATATTGCCGAAGGTCTGAACGCGTATTCCGCGGAAGAAATTATCGTAGGCTTTGACAGCGCTGATGACAGGGGAAATATGGCTATTTTCCCTGACGATATTACCTGTGCGTCCCACGGAGAAGTGACCTACAGCTCCAGCGCGTATACTTTGGGGTATACGATTACAGGAACGTCGGCTGCGGGAACTCCCGTCTATGTAGACGGCGGCAGCGTCAGCGCCAATTCGTTGACGTTTAAACCGTCTGCCGACAGTAAATATTATTTATATGCAGCGGGCGTACAACAGGAGAAAACGACTTATGATATGCTGATCAAAATGGATGCTTCCGCTTCGTCTACTTTCAGTGGCGATTTAAACAACGACGGCGTGATCGGAACCGGAGAGAAAGAACTCTATAATGATTATGCAGAGGTGGCGATTACATCGATCAATCGTCTGGTCGATTCGGTGTATAAGGACAATTCCACTGTATGGGATGATATCAGAGCCGATTTTATGGGCTACAGCGGCGGCGGAACGTTGGATAAGGCAAGTTTTGACAATTATTTTGCACGGACGATAGTCATTGATATTGATATGCTGACGGAAGCTTCCGGCAACACGACCAAAGTCAGCGTGCATAGTGATTACAAATATGACGGTTACTATAATCCTTACTCTATTGAAGAATTGTCCACGCCCAACAATGTAATTTATGAGAGTAAGACGCAGTACCCCAGAGATATTTATGTTTATTATTATCCTAATTATAATTATGACAGCGATAAAAATTCTACAACGGCACGGGGAACTTATCCTTCCGAGCAATTTGTGATAAACAATAACGCCGGCATCGACGTATCCGTGCATCTGATCCGTTTGGCGCCTGGCGATATTCCGGCTGCGGATTTAGCGGTTTGTGAAGCTGGATATAAGACGAAAGTTACGTTAAACGATGCGACGGACAGTGAGATTCATACAAGGATTTATTCCAACTTAAGAGATAATCTGACAGCCGATGAAGATGACAATAAAGAGATTTACCGGCAGAATGCGGCAAGACTTTCTTTTGTGTATAATGGATTGACGTATCAGATGACGGATGAAGAATACAAAGAGGTCATGTTTGAAAACGGCGGATTAGTGACGCAGGTCAACGATCGTCTGTATTCGGTTGTGATTGAGGTTTATGAAAGCGGCGCTGCGGCAGCCGGATTTCCCGAAGATAAGCGTGTTGCTGTTTATGACGGAGCAAGCGCAAAGCAGTAGGAAAGGAAGTTTATCACTATGATAACTGCATGGAGAAATAAATTAAAAAGAAAGAAATTGAATGATGAGGGTTCAACCATCGTATTAGTTATTCTGGCGCTGGCGTTTGTCGGAATGCTGATTGCCATGCTGGTTTATATGGTTTATTACAACTTTTTGATGAAGGGTACTGACCGTGCAGCGAAAGATAACTTCTATACAGCCGAAACGGCTTTAAATGAGATTCAGGCGGGCATTACGCGTGATGTGTCGGACGCGCTGCAGGAATCTTATTCCATGGTTATGAAGGAACATTATGACGATACCGCAACAAATCAACAGGCTGTTTTTGAAACGGCGTACAGAGACGCCGTGCAGGATAGACTGGATATTTTGACGGTGTATGTTGATGCGGCGAATCCGAATGAACTGAAATACAGTGTAAATCACCTGGAGGATTATCTGGAAGAACCATATAAATCCTCAACAACTCTTGGATTTACGGGTACTGTGAATGTAGGCGGTTCAACGGTAAAATACGGCGACGCATATTACAGCGATGGTGTACTGGTACTTGAGGACGTCCGTGTATCTTATGAAAACAGCGACGGTTATGTTTCCATTATCGAAACGGATATTGCCGTTGAAACTCCGGAACTGACTTTTAACAGTATTCAGGATGTACCTCAGATTGAAAACTATTCTTTGGTAGCTGCGGACATGATTACAACCGGCGTTGGGGATAATGATACGGTTACCGCACCGGCGAGCGTGACGATTGACGGAAATGTTTATGGCGGCGATGACGGTATCTATGTCGAAGGTAACGGCTATATGAAATTTGTTAAAAATGCAGGCGACAGCGATACGGTTAAGTATACCCTGACCGCAGGTTCGGTCAACGCTTTAAACGGCTACCGCAGGGGGAGCAACCCTCCGGCGTCTCCGAGTATAGACGTGTCGGATGCCTATTCTTTGTGGGCGGAAGATATCTATGCGGAATCGGCATATATCAATCTGCAATCCAATTGTTTTGTACGTGACGATTTGACGACGGACGGCATATATCCCAAGGTAGTGCTTGGCGGCGGATATAACGGATATGGCAGCGCCGATGTTTCTGCGGATAACAGCAGCGCGATCCTGATTAACGGCGCTCATACGACTTTGGATTTTTCAGGTCTGGATAATCTTTGGCTGGCAGGCGCAGCGCATGTAGGCGGTATGCACTATAATGCCAACGAAGAGGAAGGCGACTATATCGAAGAAGATTTAGAGGAATACTACGACCGGATTGATGAGGAAATTGAAAGCGGCGAAAGGGACGAAGAGGAAGTCCAGAGAAATGACGCAAATACCGACATTATGATGGGGCAGTCCCTTGGCGTAAAGAGCGACCAGTTGATGTATATGGTTCCCGTGGAGTGTATGGGCTATGACGGAGATACGCAGATTATAGCGAAAAACCCTATGACCATCGAAGAATACAATAAATTGTATAATACATTTGTGCCTATGACGGATGCAAACGGGAAAACCGTATTTGTTGACGGAGAGATACAGTACACGGATGAATTGGTGTATACGCCGGTTCGTTTGGATGTGGTTATGAAAAAGGTCGGCGGTACGGCGAACAGCTACGGAGCTTCTTATGTGCCGGTATTCCGCAGAATTAACGGTACGATATTGGTATACTTCTATCTGGATTTTGAAAATCAGGATATGGCAAACAAATTTTTCCGCGATTATTATGCGGCGGATAAAGAAGCGTTTGACCGTTATTTTAAGACGTATATCGCCTCCTTCCGTTGGAACAGCAATCTTGGAAGCTCGTCCTATCCCTTAAATATTGCGGGCAATCTGCTTTACTACAACGGAAACAGTGCGGTACGTATGGAGGAGGATACGCAGGCGGAAGACATTACGATTGCAGATGAGCTTGCCGACCGGGCGGAGGATTACCTGATTCAGTATACCGGGTTATCCAAGTATTTGATGAATACTTCTGCGGGATTGTCATCACAGCAGTTAAAGAACAGTGTGTTTGACAATATTATAGTCAGTGATTCGGAGTTTGCGGCTCTTGTCTCTGACGGACGTTATAAAGTGTTTAAAAACGAAGACGATTCTCTGCAGGCGATTTTGGTAAATAATGACGACGGCTATGCGGCATTTGAAATTACGGATGAGATTGCAGATAAATGTGCGCTGGTTATTGCAAGAGGCGATGTCCTTGTCAGTGCGGGAGAGTATAACGGTCTGATTATCTCGGGAGGAGAAATCCGCCTTGCCCAAGGATGCAGTACTATTTCCTATGACTCCGTAAATGTGAAAAAAGCGTTATTGTTGAAAAATGACGATGGAAAATATGTATTTGAAGCGGTGGTAAACGGCGCGGCATATGTAGATGTCATCAATAGCAGCGATCCTGAGCTGGAGGCTGCGGTGGCAGGAACTCTGGGCGGCGACGTGATAACGGCGGCGGATCTGGTTAAGTTCCAGAATTGGAACAAACAGTAGAAATGGAGGCTTGCATGAAAAAGGACAATCGGGGGTTTTCACTAATTGAATTGGTTGTTGTTATTGCTATTTTGGCTATTCTGATCAGCGCCATCAGCGTTAATCTGGGATTGCTGAAAAAGTATCACGCCAAGGAATGCAGACAGATGATTTATTCCAGTTTGGAAAACGGAAGATTGATTTCTTTGAGCAAATCTTCCGGCGGTACGACAGTTGGCGATACAACGACTTATTTATCGTTCTTTAAAAACGGCGCGGACAACTGCAATTATTATGCGGTTGTTGTAGAAGGAGAAATTACGGATGTAAAGAAGATCAGTAAAAGCGATGTAACGATCTATTTCGGACCGGGCAATACTCCTGCAGCCGCAAGCTCGATTGACGGGTTTGTCTGCCTGGATACTTATACGGTCAACACCGCGCCGAAAAACATCAATATTACGAAAGTGCTGGAGGCGGGCTCCGGCGGCTGGGCAAGCGACATTGCAAACGGTTATAGGATTGCGTTTAACCGTTCCACAGGAGGCTTTTTAAAGGATGCGGGCGGAAGTATCAATCTGAGTATTTATGCGAATGCGGGAAAATATTATTATCCGGTTTTTCTGTATCGGACGACAGGAAAGATCAAGACGGGAAGCGTAATTATAAAATAGGCGTTTTTTGATGAAGGTACATACAGAGCGAAACGTAAAACGGTGTGTTGGAGGTCCTATGGTTAGAAACTTTTTTAAGAAAAAAAAGAAATTGAATAACGATGGTTTTTCGATGGTGGAGCTTTTGGTTGCAACGGCAATTCTGGGCATTGTTTCTGTTATCATATATTCGTTTATGGTATCAGGCAGCCGTTTTTATGAAAAAACCAGCGCAGATACGGACATCCAGATGGAAGCGCAGTTGGTAGCGAATCAAATCAGCGATCTGATTATTGATTGTGAAGTTAATATCCGGTATGACGAGTCCGTTTCCGATCAGATTCCGGATGCGTTTAATTCCGGCTCCGGTTCGGGGGATACGGAAGAGGAAGGCGGGGAAACGCCTGATCCTCCGGAAAGCGGGGGCGGCATTAAAGCAGATCCCGATGACGGTAAGACATTGGAAATCGATAATTGCGATTATCAGTTTCTGATTATCAATGGTGAAGATGATAAACTGTATTATTTGGAAAGAACGGCGGACCCTGCCACCAATACCTATGTGGGCGACTTTGATTTGTCCAAGGCGGAACTGCTTGCGGAAAATGTTTCGGAGTTTTCGGTTGATCTGAGCCGTGTAAAAGGGAAAGGGCAGGAAAATATCGTTACTTTCAGTATGACCTATACCAAGGGCAAGCGTTCATATTCCGGTATTTATCAGGTCAATTTGCGGAATCAGGTAACCGTCAACGAGGTTGTGACGGAGGTTGAGGACCGGAAAACCACAATAGATAAGCTGGTTATGTCTCCCGATGTGTATGTGACGATAAAAGGGAAAGACGATCCGGAGCTGTTTATGGTGTCTGATCGTAATTTAAGCTTTAATGTGAGCTATAAAGCAAGTAATCTGAGCAATATGAACGATCTGTTTACCTGGTCCATGGACAGCGGGTATGGATATGAATTGCCGGAACCGGCTCCTACCGGTACTACAGCCACGATTTCCATGCCGGCGGATTATGATCTCAACAATTTGAGCGGTTCTAATTTCCGTGTTACGGTACAGAGCAATATTGCAAGCAAAACGGGAGAAAAATTGTCGGCATCCGCTCAGGTATACTTTAAAAAAGTACAGAGCGTTACGGTAACGCCCCGTTCCGGCATTGTAAACGGCGAGGCGGCGGCTAATTCGGCTGTTATGCTGAATGGTCTGGTAGACGGATGGCATCTGGATAATTCCGAAAAATATGTGACATGGAAGCTGCAGTATTATACGGATAACGACGCTACTTTAAAGGATTGTCCCGCTAATGTGGCTACCATAGGCACGTCCCGTACCTCGGCTTATATCCAGATCGGAGACAGACCGGATGAAACCTATCATTTTGTCGTTACGGCGACTTCCCAGTTTGATACGGAATGGGTCGGCGAATATGAGTTTGATATTTATGAAGCTCCGGAGCCTGAATATCCTGATGATGCGTGCCGTGGCGTAGAAATTGATATCTTCTCTTATTTTGAAAAATATCCCGACAAAACAGGGCAGGGAGGAAATCTGCAGGAGATTGTCGGCATTGAAAATCTCTATGTACAGAACGTACCCGGATGGGACGGTACATCCGCAGATTTGTTTGAAGTAAAGATTGTAGACGGCAGATTAAAGGTTTATCTGAATTATGAAGATTACAAATATCAGTCCGTAATGCAGTTGATCAATTATTATAAAACGGCGACCGTGGATATGCCGTGTACGCTGTACTATATCAGAAAAGATAACGGACAGTTGGATAGTGTGAACGCGGTATTAAAACTGGAACTGGAAGAGACGTCTATTAAGGCGAATCAGGGATATCCCGATGGAAGCGCCATTGTAATCCCGTATGGCGGCTATGTTGATATTCCGTTTATAACAAGCGGATACAATATTACCGCAAAGAATCATATCGGTGTTTACTTGGACGATCAGAATGTAAACGCCAATATGTATGGCATGTTGGATCTGAACAATTATATTTCGGGAGATTACCGCGGTTCGCTGGGAAGCAGGAGTAATCTGGTAAAAACCGGTACGGTAAGGCTCAGCTCCAAATCCGGTAATCCCAACAGACCGGTAGGAAGCATAGACGCCAAGATTACCGTAGACGATATGTATCGTTTGTTGATTTATATGAAGACGAACGGAAATAATGATTCTTCCTTTGAGGATGCGTATATCGGTTACAAAGTATATGTTGCAAATGTAGAAGATGCAAATGTCTACGTACCGGGACCTAATGAAGGCGCATGGACGATTGTCAGTGGCAGCGGTACCACCGTGTCCTGTTCGGATATTGCTCCGAGCAATATAAACGGCACCATATCCGCCGTGACGGTAAACGGTAACGAAGTATATCAGTTAAGTTATGCCGGAAATACTTATTATTATAATAAAACCTATCATTACTGGCAGAAACAGTAATTTAGATTGGTAATCCTGATAAAGTGGGAGAAGAAATATGAAAAAGATTTTGAGAGAAAAGAAAAAATTCATATTTGCAGCGATTGCGCTGGTACTGATAGCGGGCATCCTGACAGTGGATTTGAGCACGAGATCTGTTGAGGTCGAGGCGCAACAAAATATTTTCCAGCCGATTGTGGACTATTCTTCAGGAATTACTATCTTGGAAATTGTACCTGAAACCGATATGGGCGAGATTGGTTATTTTATTCCCAATACGGGTTCCGGACTTGGTACCGGAAACGCGAACCAGGGATATAAAAGAATATCGGACGCATCTTTGGGTACGCGTTATGGTTTAGATGATGACGATAATACTGCAAATCATGCCGCTATTCTGACGGAAATGAGAAAATACGGAATGATCAAGTATTTGGGACTTGATTCGGTAAATGCCAGCGGAGTTTCCGAAAATCCTATTTATACGCCTCGCTGGGCGACTTTTGCATATCGCACGGAGCAAGGCGGATATGTTGATCTTCCAGGTACATCAACAGATCTGATTTACGGTCATTATGAATACAATGCGGATGCAAATTCCAGTTATAAGTTAAGGGACGGCTATGTGCTTGGCGACGGCAGCGAACAGGAAGGGCTGCGTAGCGAGGACGGACTGTCGTTTCTGGATAAGTTAGAGGCAAAGTATTTTTATTCGCAGACACAACTGCCGGTAGGAACCAGTATCATCAGTGAAAACGGTATCGACCAAAGAACCGTGGAAGCGGATGAGACGATTTACGCTTATAAAAGAGTTGAAAGCGCAGGCGGTATCCCTGCGGCTGTTGAGACGGTAGCCGACGCATCGGGAGATTTGACTTTTGTTTATATTGTAAATCAGAGCGATATTTATCAGGGATATTCGGCGACGCAGTATAAGTATCTGGCAAGTCGTGAGCCTGACAACGGCTGGTTCAAAAACGGCAATTGGTTCAGAGAATATATTTTGGGAGACGCTACGGTAAATACGAATATCAACTACCGGATTGTAGCCGCGGGAAGCGTTACGACAGATGACATCAATAACGCGGATCTGGTTTATGTTTCCGGTACCAGCGCGGAGTATGCTGCCGCAGGGCAGGATCTGAGTGCGGATGCTGTTATGGCGTTGTACAATCGTACGACACAGGGGTATTCCGCAACTACGTCGACGGGAACGACGATTACGAAATATCAGGCGATTATGATGGATTACCTTTCCTTCTCGGGAAATGCGACGCCTCAGAACAATATCGATAAATTGGCGATGCTGACATGGAGAGAGGATCAGACCTCTACTCCCAGCTTACATACGGATCACTTTGACGAAGACGGCGCAATGTTAAGCAATGCGGCGCTGGGCGACGCGGCTTTATTTACGGAGCTGTCGTCGGGAATGTATGTCGGCTATAACGGAAACTTCGCAATCAACAATATTTATGTATATGATCATCATTGGGGAGATTTTCAGGATTCGCTGTTGAAGGACGAACAGGTTGATGCAAGAGATAATTTTGCCAACGGCGATTTGAAGAGCGCTTATTCCGCAGCCGCGGCGACACAGGGATTTTCCAGCGTATTGGCTTATATTAAACTGAATAACAACAATACGCAGATCGGTCATGTGGCGGAAGGCGTGGTTTCTCCCGCATTAGCCGTACAGTATATCTTATCCTACAGAGGAGAGGATCTGGGGGCGATTAAATCCCAGTATTCCGTATTGGAGATTCAGCCGACGAAGGAGTTTTTATATAATGAGTATAATGAGTCGGTAGCCTATGGACTCAGCCCTCAGAATGTTCAGGCGAACCGGGATGAGTTTATCGAAACATTCCTGGGAGAAGAGATGGTTAAGGGCGGCAGACAGGAATATGTTACCTTTACAAGTATGACCATAGACGAGTTTAATACGCGTCAGGAAGATCTGCTGGCGACTTATGACATCATTTATATCGGCGATGAGTGGAGCAGGTATTATTATCAGAAAACGGGCGCTTCTTACAGCGTGGAAACGGGCGGCATTGTTACAGACGCTGCGATTCCGGGGCAATATAATGATGCGTCCATGGACGGTATGATTTATTACAATCTGGGCGATGCCGAGACGGCGGGAACAAACTTGAGGTATTCTTCCAGAGATTTGACAAAAGCAAAATTAAAAGATTTAAAACATTATCTGGACAGCGATTCTCTGATTATTGTAGGAGGAGAACTGATGGCTTCCGTAAACGGCGGCAATAAACTGATCAATCCGACTGCCGTGTCGGGAAGCAACAGTACGGTTGTGGATCATGGAAGGGTAGATACGTCTTCCAATATGTATGAGCTGCTGGCTTATGCAAGAGGAAGCGCGTACGATACGGGTTCCGCCACCTATACCAATACTGTCAGCGGTTCTGGGATCGCATTAAAGGGAAATCTGGTCAGCGAGTATGATATTGCAAATCTGCCGGGAGGAAGAATGTCTATTACGACTTATCTGGGCAGAAGCAGATTAAGCCTGGATATGCAGAAGGTTCCCAGCGCTTATACCTATTCGACGGATTCTAACGGCGCAGCGGCAAACGCTACTTATCTGGAAAAAGAAAGCGACGGAAAGTATTATTTAAGATATGAATTTTCCATTGCCAATTCGGAAGTCGACGCGGCTTTGGGGCAGACCTATAACGTCCATTTCTACGAAGACGTCAATGCAGACGGAAGATTCGGAGAGACGGAAGAGAAGATGGATATTGTGGTCCGTGATCTGTCCAGTGGAGAAAATGCTTACGGAGAGACAACGGACGGCGTGACGACCTACAGTTTGTATGCAGGCGTATCCTATGAGCTGGTAAGACAGGTTCCTTCCGATGAAGGAGGTATTATAAACTGGTGCATTGAAGTCGAAAAGTCAACAGATACAGGCGTATCCACAAGAGCCACCGGTTATACGGCAATCAAACCGATGAATAAGCGCGTGATGAATATTCTTCAGATTACGGATACGGATCAGTCGGCGCTTAATCTGGAGCAGATAACGGCGAACAGCGCTTTTGGCAGATATTTATATGCGCCGGTAGTGTTGGATCAGTATGATATCAATATCAGGACAATTACGGCTGATCAGTTTGAAAAAGATTTCAATTCATATTTGACGAGTACATCAGACAGCGGGTTCAGTTCGGTTGATGCGTATTATTTAAATTATTTCAGTTGTTTCCAGAGAACGGAAGCCTTTTTCCCGGCAACAATTACTGCGGAAAAAGAAGATCCGATGAATGTAAATATGATTATCCTGGGCTTTGGAGATTCCATGGATGATTTCAGTGCGACAACAGCAGGGGCGTTAAAGGCATATATTGATGCAGGTAAACCGGTTCTTACTTCTAACAGTGTGGTAACGGAAGCTGTCAATACCGATTTGGCGGGAGCGACCGGCGTGGATCGTTACGGATACTATAATCCGTTGTATGCGTCTTTGGATAAGTCTGTAGTATATGCAAGAGGTGAGGATGGATATTCTGCTTATGCTACCAGAAGAGAAAACAATGGCAATGCGGTGGGATATGTATTAAATTCCACAAGGGGTACCATGACCGCCGTGCCGCAGGCGCTGACCAATACCATCATCCGCAGCAGATACAGGAACATTGCAGGAGCACCTACCTATTTTAACAGTGAGACGGTTAATTCCTTTATGCAGAATTCCAAACCGGCTTTAGGCTTTATGTATGTTGATAAGATGAACGACGGGCAGATTACGAATTTCCCGTACACCATTGACGATCATGTAATAATCCGCTTATCGCATGCACAGGATTTGCAGTTGGATCTGGATACGGATTCGGATAACGACAGATATTCCGATGCCATTACATGGTTTACGTTATCGGCAGTGGGTTCGTCAAATACGTCGTTTGCGGCTGCAAGAGGAGCTACGGGCGGCGGTACGGGAAATGTCTATGTGGAGACTCCCGGCGACGGCATCAATAATTATTATATCTATAATTACGGCAACGTAACTTATATGGGAATGGGATATCATCAAAACAGTGTGACGGTAGGAGAGGCGCAGTTATTTGTTAATACCTTGCTTGCGGCTTACGAAGCAGGATTTTCCAATCCGATCGTAAACTACTATCAGACAGCCGATGTCAATGACGGAAAGCTGGAAAGCATTGCAGTAGCATATGACGGCAATATTACGGGAAGCAATGAAATAGATTCTTCTATTATATATGACGAGGATACCAGAGCATATTTATACAAGTTTGTAAATCCCAATACGGACAGCTCGGTAAATTTGGCGGATGCTACCCAGGCGTTCTTCAAAATCACGGACTCCAACTTTGTAAGAGGCGAAAAGGTGGCGGATGTGGCGTTTTACCTTGGAGTGACAGGGAAAAAAGGCGACACGATACAGATTAAGGACGGCAGCCGTACCTATACCTATACGGTAGAAGAGATCACTTTGGACGATAACAGTGTGGCAACGGTTGTCAGAATACCGATTGATATTTATAATACTTCCTTTAATGAGAAAATCGGAACAAGCAGCGCGGCAACGTCGGCGAACAAGACGAATCCGCAATTAAAGGTAGGCGTCATGTACGGATTTTATGTACCAATGGCATATTTGGAGGATATGGGCGCGGCAAAGATTTACATTCAGGCAAATACCGGTTATCTTTCAGTGGATGATTCGGGAAAAGATATTGTCAGACCGCTTGGAACTTCTTACGACATGTTCACCATCATCAAGCAGGATCTGCTGAAGCTGGATTAAAAACGAAAAAACATACGGCGAAGCATACTGCAAAACATACAAAAAAACAACCGCATGATTTTGTGAAAATTGTGTAAAATAAAAAAAAGACCTTTACAGGTCTTTTTTTTTCGTGTATAGTTTGAAACGATTACTCGGAATAGGGGAATGATGTATGGCAAAGTATTTAGTAATTGTGGAATCACCGGCTAAGGTGAAGACCATTAAAAAATTTTTGGGACCCAATTATGAAGTCATGGCGAGCAACGGACATGTAAGGGATCTGCCGAAGAGCCAGCTTGGAATCGATGTGGAGCATGACTATGAGCCCAAATATATTACGATTAGAGGAAAGGGCGATATTCTGGCGGCGCTTCGCAAGGAAGTGAAGAAGGCGGATAAGATCTATCTTGCAACCGACCCGGACCGTGAGGGAGAGGCGATTTCCTGGCATTTGTATATGGCGCTGAAGCTGGAGGATAAAAAGGTATATCGGATTACCTTTAATGAGATTACCAAAAACGCCGTAAAAGAATCGCTTAAAAATCCGCGGGAGATCAACATGGATCTCGTAGACGCCCAGCAGGCAAGGCGTATGTTGGACCGTATGGTAGGCTATCGGATTTCGCCGCTTTTGTGGGCAAAGGTTAAGAGAGGATTAAGCGCTGGGCGCGTTCAGTCGGTTGCGCTGCGTCTGATCGGAGACAGAGAGGATGAGATCAACGCTTTTATTCCTGAAGAATATTGGAATCTGGAAGCGGATTTTAAGATTGCCGGGGAGAAAAAACCCCTTGTGGCAAAGTTTTACGGCAAAGGGGACGAAAAGATCAACATATCGTCCAAAGAGCAGTTGGACGACATATTAAAGGCGTTGGAAGGAGCCGAATTTTCCGTTACGGATGTAAAAAACGGCGAGCGTACCAGAAAACAGCCCAATGCGTTTACGACGTCCACGCTGCAGCAGGAGGCTTCCAAGGCGTTAAATTTTTCCACGCAGAAAACGATGCGTCTGGCGCAGCAGTTGTATGAAGAGGGTCTGATCAGTTATCTGCGTACCGATTCCACCCGCGTTTCGGAGGAAGCGGCAGCCGCGGCGGCGGGCTTTATCGAAGAAAATTACGGGAAAGAGTTTTTGGTAAAGGGCGGCACAACCAAAAACAGTAAATCAAAGATACAGGACGCCCATGAAGCGATCCGTCCCACGGATATTTGCAGACTGCCTTCTGATTTGAAGGAAAAGCTGTCCCGGGATTTGTTCCGGTTATATCAGTTGATCTGGAAGCGGTTTACCGCAAGCCGTATGGCGCCTGCGGTTTATTCCACCACGTCCGTTAAGATTGACGGGGGCGGATACCGGTTTAGCGTAGCGGCGAGCCGGATCAAGTTTGAAGGCTTTATGAGCGTTTACACGGAGGCTGACGAGGAAAAGGCGGAGTCCAACCGCCTGTTAAAGGATCTGGACAGGGATACGAAGCTTAAGCGGGAGGAATTTCATTACAGCCAGCACTTCACGCAGCCGCCGGCGCATTTTACCGAGGCTAGTTTGGTAAAGACGCTGGAGGAGCTGGGCATCGGCAGACCTTCGACCTATGCGCCTACGATTACGACGATTCTGGCGAGAAGATATATTGTAAAGGAAAACAAAAATCTGTTTATGACCGAGCTGGGAGAAGTTGTCAACAATATGATGAAGGAAGCGTTCCCTACAATTGTGGACGTCAACTTTACCGCGAATCTGGAATCCCTCTTGGACCGCGTGGAAGAGGGCAGCGTCAACTGGAAGGTCGTTGTGGAGAATTTCTACCCTGACCTGGATGAAGCGGTTAAAAACGCCGAAAAACAGCTTGAGAATGTGGAAATTGCCGACGAGGTAACCGACGTTGTCTGTGAAAAATGCGGCAGGAACATGGTAATCAAGTACGGACCCCACGGAAAATTTTTGGGATGTCCCGGCTTTCCGGACTGCAGGAACACGAAACCCTATCTGGAAAAAATCGGCGTGGCATGTCCCAAGTGCGGCAAGGATATCGTGGTGCGTAAGACCAAAAAGGGACGCAGATATTACGGCTGTGAGGATAATCCCCAGTGCGACTTTATGGTATGGCAGCGTCCCAGCGGGAAGCGCTGTCCCAAATGCGGCAATCTGCTGTTGGAGAAGGGCAGCAAATTATCCTGCGCCGACGAACAGTGCGGCTATGTAGAGAGCAAAAAGTCCGGGGAAAAATAACAGAAAAAATATTCAGACAATTCGGGAAAGCGCGTTGCATCTGTACGAAAATTGTGCTAAAATAATTAAAATAGGTGCAAAGGATGTGGAATGTACATGAGCAGCGTACAGTTGTTGGATAAGACCAGAAAAATCGGGAAATTACTGCATAACAATAACAGCAGCAAGGTTGTTTTCAATGATATTTGTGATGTTATGAAGGAAATTCTCTTATCCAATGTGCTTGTCATCAGCAAAAAAGGCAAGATACTCGGTATGGGCAACAGGAAGGAGATCGAAGAGATCACGGAGCTGTTGAACGGACAGGTGGGCAGCCTGATCGACGGATTGTTAAACGACCGTTTCTTATCGGTGCTCAGTACCAAGGAAAACGTCAATCTTTCTACTTTGGGATTTGAAGCTACCGATGTGAAAAAGTTTCAGGCGGTCATTGCGCCGATTGAGATTGCGGGAGAACGTCTCGGCACTCTGTTTTTGTACAAATGCAATGAACAGTATGACATCGACGATATTATTCTGACGGAGTACGGCGTTACGATCGTAGGGCTGGAAATGCTCCGTTCGGTCAATGAGGAAAATGCGGAGGAGAGCCGCAAGCACCAGGTCGTGAAATCCGCGCTGAGCACGTTGTCGTCTTCGGAAGAAGAAGCGATCGTACATATTTTTGAAGAGCTTAACGGCACCGAAGGGATTTTGGTGGCGAGTAAGATTGCGGACCGGGTAGGCATCACAAGGAGCGTGATCGTCAATGCCCTTCGCAAATTTGAGAGCGCGGGGGTCATCGAATCCCGCAGCTCCGGCATGAAGGGAACCTATATAAAGGTTTTGAATGATGCCGTTTATGAAGAAATCGAGCGGTTTAAACGATGAATAACAGTATAAGGAATGCAAACGGATTTGGCATGGTTAAAGGGATTTACAACAGACGGGGTAAGTCCCTTTTTTCGTCGGGGCTTTTGGCGGCGCAAAATCCGTGCGTAAAATCCAATCTTTTGCAGGCATAAAATTATCTTGTGTTTTTCGGCAAATAAATTATAATAGAATATGGTAGGGGGATTATGCCGATATGCCCCGCCGGGTAAAAGGAGTGAGTTTATGATTTCATCAAATGCGTTTGATTATGTCAATGTATTAAACAAAGCGGCGGACGCCGCGTGGCTGAGAAACGAGACGATAGCCAATAACATAGCGAACCAGTCCACGCCGGGATATAAAAGGCAGGATGTGGATTTTGAAGGCGCTTTGAAACAGGCGCTGCAAAGTTCGGGGTACCGCACCATGGACGATAAGGTGGCGAACATCAGAACGTCGCTTTTGGATGTGGATACCTATACGGATCACAGCGATTATTCCTACCGCTTAGACGGCAATAACGTGGACCCGGATACGGAGTATGCGGAGTTAGCGGGCAACCAGATCAGGTATCAGGCGCTGATTGACAGCGTGAACCAGGAATTTGCCAACTTGCAGGCGGCTATGAAATAGTAGGAGGATTGGATTATGGGTTTGTTTACTTCTTTTGATATCAACGCGTCCGGACTGACAGCGCAGCGCTACCGGATGGATGTGATTTCGGAAAATATCGCCAACTCCAATACGACGCGCACGGAAGACGGTACGCCGTACCGGAGAAAGGTCGTTACCTTTCAGGAAAAGACCGGGGGCGTTTCTTTTGCGGACGCGCTCAGAAAAGCAAAGGGCACCTATGTGGGAGAGGGCGTCAAGGTAACCGGCACCTATGAGGATTATGAAACGGATCTGATCAAAGCGTATGATCCTTCCCATCCCGATGCCGATGAAAACGGCTATGTCTATTATCCGAACGTCAATATCGTGACCGAGATGACGGATCTGATTGACGCCAGCCGCAGCTATGAAGCCAATGCGACGGCGTTTAACGCCAGCAAGGATATTGCGGTCAAAGGGCTGGAAATGGCAAATTAAGGCGGCATGATCAGGACAGCGTGATCAGGACGGCATGACCGGAAACGGCTTGACGGGAAAAGACATGACTACATACGGGAGGATTAAAAATGGATATCAGTTCATTATATCATATCAGCTCCGACGCGATCCAGAGCGCCTATGAGAGCGGTAAGACGGCGGCTTCGGAGACGCCGGCGGACAGCGGGGACGTGTTTGCCTCGTTCTTGGATTCTGCGGTAAAAAATATTGCGTCCACAAATTCCCTTTTGTCAGATGCGGAAAACGAGAAAATCCGTTTTGCCATGGGAGAAGCGGAGAATACCCATGACCTGACGATCGCGATGCAGAAAGCGTCTACGGCGCTGCAGTACACGATTGCAGTAAGGGACAAATTTCTGGAAGCGTATAAAGAAATTATGAATATCCAGATATAGTCCGGAATTAGATGCTAAGGAGTAAGGGAAAAACATGGATCAGTTAAAGGAACTTCCAAAAAGGATTTTGGAGTGGTGGAATAAATTCAGCACAAAGCAGAAAACCATAGTGGTCGGTATTGTGGCGGGGGTCATTGTGGCGCTTGCCCTTTTGGTAACTGTTCTGACAAGGAAACAGTACGTGCCGCTGACAACCTGCGAGACGACAGCGGAGGCGGCGGAGGTTGTGGATCTGTTGGAAAGCAACAATTTTGATTATGAGACCAATACGGAAGGCACTACCATTACCATATTGGACAGCCAGGAAGCGGAAGCAAGGCTGTTGCTGGGGTCTAACAATATTCCCAATATGAATTACACCATCGACGATGTGACGGACGGCGGCTTTTCCACCACAGAGTCGGATAAGCAGAAACGTTATGTCGTGTACATGCAGGAGTACATGGAAGAAATACTGGAATCGAACAGCTCCGTTAAGAAAGCGACCGTACAGCTGGACGTTCCCGAAGACGACGGGACGCTGATCGCCCAGGAAAAAGAGTCCTTTGCTGCGGTTACCCTGGAGCTGGAAGGCGAATTGTCGGAGGACGCGGCTGCGGCTCTTGCAAGATGCGTGGCGACGGGACTGGGCAACGAGACGACGGATAATATTACGATTATCGATACCGAAGGCAATCTGTTGTTTTCGGGAGAGGACAGCTCCAATTCGGACGGCACCAGCGCCAATAGCCAGCTCGCGATGAAGCAAAAGGCGGAGAACCTGGTAAAGGGCGAGGTAAAATCCGTGCTTTTGGGAACTGATCTGTATGACAATGTGGAAGTGGCAAGCAACCTGGACCTGGATTTTTCCGTGACCAAGCTGGTAACGCATGATTATACGCCTGCAGAGGATTCCACCCAGGGCGTATTGAGCCATGAGGATATTTACCAGTCGGATTCCCAGGGCGGCGTCGGCGGTGTGCCTGGCACTACCAGCAATGACAGCGACAACGATACGACCTATCAGATCCAGAATTATGACAATTCATCCGAAAGCGTGACCCAGGAATCACGGGATTATCTTCCCAACGAATCGGTCACGGAGCAGACGATCCCTCCGGGGTTGATCCAATATGATTCGTCTTCGATTTCCGTGGCGGCGAAATCCTTACGGGTTTATAAGGAGGAGGAAGTCAGGGATCAGGGACTTTTGACCGATATGACCTGGGAAGAATTTAAAGCGGCGAACGAGACGCAGGTCAAATTGGACGTGGATGAAGAGCTGTACGCTCTGGTACATACGGCGACGGGGATTCCCGAAGAGAATATTTCCATTGTCGCTTACGAAGTGCCGGTATTTATTGACCGGGAAGGAATTGACGTAGAGGCGACGGACGTTGTGCAGATTGTGATTATCGTCGTGATCTTAGGTCTGCTTGCCTTTGTCATTTTACGGAGCATGAGAACTTCCAAGACCGAGGAACCGGAGGAAGAGCTGTCGGTAGAAAGCCTGCTGCAGTCCACGCCCCAGGAACCTCTTGAAGATATCGAGCTGGAAGACAAGTCGGAAACCAGAAAGATGATAGAGAAGTTTGTGGACGAGAATCCGGAAGCGGTGGCAAGTCTGTTGCGGAACTGGCTTTCGGAAGATTGGGGGTAACGGGAAATGGCGCGAAGCGAACAGAGCATTTCGGGAGTCCAAAAGGCGGCGGTTTTATTGATTGCGCTGGGACCGGAAAAATCTGCCCAGATATTTAAACATTTAAAAGAAGAGGAAATCGAAGAGCTGACGTTGGAAATTGCCAATACCCGCAGTATCACGCCGCAACTGAAAGAGGATGTGATCAATGAGTTTTACGAGATCTGCCTCGCCCAGCAATATATTGCGGAAGGCGGCATCGGATACGCTAAGGAACTGTTGGAAAAAGCGCTTGGCGCCGAAAAGGCGATGGACGTCATCGGCAAGCTGACGACTTCCTTGCAGGTTAAGCCCTTTGAATTTGTCAGAAAGGCGGATGCTTCTCAGATATTGAACTTTATCCAGGACGAGCATCCTCAGACCATTGCGCTGATTTTGTCCTATTTGTCGCCGCAGCAGGCGGCGCTGATTTTATCGGCGCTGACGCCGGATCGACAGGCGGATGTGGCAAGGCGTGTGGCGACCATGGACAGGACCAGTCCGGACGTCATCAAAGAGGTGGAGAGAGTGTTGGAGACAAAGCTTTCTTCTCTGGTAAATCAGGATTACACGATTATCGGCGGCGTGGACGCGGTTGTAGAGATCTTAAACACCGTGGACAGGGGAACCGAGAAACATATTATGGAGACCCTCGAATTCGAGGACCCCGAGCTTGCAGACGAAATCCGCAAAAAGATGTTTGTATTCGAGGATATTCTGCTGTTGGACGACCGGGCGATTCAGAGGGTGCTGCGCGATGTGGACAACAACGATCTTGCCGTTGCGCTCAAGGGTTCGACGGAGCAGGTACAAAACGCGATTTTCAACAACCTTTCCAAGCGTCTGTCGGCTATGATCAAAGAAGATATGGAATTTATGGGTCCGGTACGTATGAAGGATGTAGAAGAAGCGCAGCAGAAGATTGTCAATATTATCAGAAAACTGGAAGATTCCGCGGAGATTATCATTTCCAGGGGCGGAGGTGACGAGATTGTTGTCTAGTCCCAATTTGTACAAATACAATCAGGTCGTGCTGCAGGATACAAAGGCAAGAGTCATCGATTCCAATGATAGGATTGCGGAGCGGATCGCCGAGCTTTCCAAGAATTTGCAGACCAGCATCGAGGAAGAAAACGGAGAGGATTTTCCCGAAGCGTTTTCCGGCGGAATCGAGGCGGCGCAGGTATCGCAGCTTCTGGACGAGGATAGCGGCACTGTGATCAAGGCGGAGCCTGTTTATGAAGGACCTTCTCCGGAGGAGTTGCTGGCGCAGGCAAAGGAACAGGCGGAAGAATTGTTGGCGCAGGCGGGGCAGGAAGCCGAAGAGATCAAAAACCGCGCCTATGAAGAGGGGGCGGCGAAAGGACGCGCCGACGGCTATGAAAAGGGAAGCCGGGAGGCGGAAGCACTGAAGGAACAACTGCGGCAGGAATATCAGGATAAGGAAGAAAGCCTGACGAGGATTTATCAGGAAAAAATAGAAGAAGTGGAACCGGGGTTAATCGATATGCTGACGGATATCTACGAGCATATCTTCCGCGTCAAAATATCGGACAACAGAGATGTGGTCGTGCATCTTTTGAGCAATACCCTGCGTAAAATGGAAGGAAGCTCGGAATATCTGATCCATGTCTCGAGAGAAGATCTTCCTTTTGTCAGTATGCAGAAAGAGGCGCTGCTGGAAGCGGGCGGCGTGGTCAATGCACATTTCGATATTATCGAGGATCTGACGCTGAAGAAAAACCAGTGCCTGATCGAGACGGAAAACGGCATTTTTGACTGCAGCCTCGGCGTGGAACTTAGGGAATTGAAGAAACAGCTTTTACTGCTTTCTTACGACGGTAAGGAGAAGCAAAAAGAAAGTTAAAGGGGCAGGAAAACGTGGCAAGCGCAGGAATTGATTTCAAAAAGTATGAGAAAGCATATAACCTGACCTATTTTAAAAAGCTGGGAAAGGTTGTCAATGTCGTAGGACTGACCATAGAGTCTGCGGGACCGGATGCGAAAATGGGCGATCTGTGCCGGATTTACAAAGAAGGCAGAAGCGGAGAGTATATTCTCGCGGAAGTTGTGGGCTTTAAAAATAAACATACGCTGCTGATGCCCTATGAGGCGACGGACCGCATCGGCGGCGGCTGTATTGTGGAAAACGAAGGGGCGCCTCTTTCAGTGCCGGTGGGCGAGGATCTGCTCGGCAAAACGCTGGACGGTCTGGGAAGACCCATAGAAGGCGGAGAAGTGCATTGCCTGCAAAGCTATCCCATGGAAGCGTCGGCGCCCGATCCCTTAAAAAGAGAAATAATTGATACCATTCTTCCTCTGGGCGTTAAGGCGGTGGACGGACTGATTACCGTCGGAAAAGGACAGAGGATCGGTATTTTTGCAGGTTCCGGTGTGGGAAAATCTACCCTGATGGGAATGTTTGCGCGCAACACCAGAGCCGATATCAATGTCATTGCCCTGATCGGCGAACGGGGCAGGGAAGTGCGGGAATTTATTGAGCGGGACCTGGGTCCCGAAGGTATGAAGCGCAGCGTGGTCGTTGTCGCCACCTCCGATAAACCGGCGCTGGAACGAAAAAAAGCGGCGCAGACCGCGACGGCAATCGCCGAATATTTCAGGGATAAGGGCAGAGACGTGCTGTTGATGATGGATTCTTTGACCCGTTTTTCCATGGCGCAGAGGGAAATCGGTCTTGCCAGCGGGGAACCGCCGGTTACAAGAGGATATCCGCCCAGCGTCTATTCGGAAATGCCGAAGCTTTTGGAGCGGGCGGGGAGAAACGATTCGGGGTCCATTACCGGGCTGTATACGGTGCTGGTTGACGGCGATGATTTTAACGAGCCGATTACGGATACGGCAAGGAGTATTTTGGACGGACACATTATGCTGGACAGAAAACTGGCGCATAAGAACCACTATCCGGCGATCGACGTGCTGCAGAGCATTTCCCGCTGCATGAGCCAGATCGCTAAGCCGGAGCATAAGCAGGCGGCGGGAAGGCTGAAAAATGTGCTCGCCACCTATCAGGACGCGGAGGATCTGATCAATATCGGCGCCTATAAAAAGGGCAGTAATCCGGAAATCGATTACGCCATGGAAAAGATCAGGGCGGTAAATGATTTCCTGATGCAGGGAACGGATGAAAAGATCCCCTTTGAAGAGGAAGTGCAGAGGCTGATCGCACTATTTCAGGAATAAGCGTCCGGGTATGTATCCGGGCACCGGAAACAGGAAGCGGGAGACGATATGAGCAAATTTATCTATCGGATGCAGAATATTCTGGAAATCAAAGATAAAATGGAACAGCAGGCGAAAAACGAATTTGCGGCTGCAAACATGAGGGCGGCGCAGGAAGAGGAAAAGCTTGCGTTTTGCCTGGACAAACGCGGCAGGCTGGAGGAAGCCGGCAGGGAATTGCTGCTTGCCGACAAGCTTTCCATTCCGGATATAGAGGAAAATAAAAAACTGGTGGCACATGCGGGCGAGCAGGTGCGGGCGCAGACCATTCAGGTCAGAATGGCGCAAAAGAAGCTGGAGGAACAGCGAATCCGCATGCAGAAGGCGATGCAGGAGAGAAAGACGCAGGAAATTTTAAAAGAGAAAGCGTTTGAAGTCTTTGTGCAGGAGGAAAAGGCGGCGGAAAGCAGAGCGATTGACGAACTGACCAGTTATACCCACGGTCAGAAAACGGATAATGACAGGTGATGACGATGGCGAATGAAGCGATGGATCAGATCAATCCCGTAGATCCCAAAGAGGAACGGAAGCGTCTGAATGCGGAGAAAAAGAAATTAAAGCAGGAACAAAAGCAACAGAAAAAAGAAGCGAAACAGAGAGCGAAGGAACTGGCGTTAGAGGAGGCGAACATTGAGGACGACGACGATGGCGGCGGTTTTTCCGTTGTGATTGTGACGGCAGTTATTATCATTGTATGGCTGGGGATTCTCGCCCTTTTGATCAAACTGGACGTAGGAGGCTTCGGCTCCAATGTCCTCGCTCCGATTATTTCCGACGTGCCGGTCTTAAATAAAATTCTGCCGGACAGTGCGGAGACGGAAGTATCCGACGGGGAAAGCTACGGCGGGTACACCAACTTAAAGGACGCGGTGGACCAGATTGAAAAGCTGGAACTGCAGTTGGAGCAGACGCAGTCCAATCAACAGGCTGACAGCGAGGAAATCGCGCAGCTTAAGGCGGAGATTGAACGCTTGTCAACCTTTGAAGCCAACCAGATTGAATTTCAGAGGATAAAAAACGAATTTTACGAAGAGGTCGTCTATGCGGAGAACGGACCGGGAGCCGAGGAATATGCCAGATATTATGAGAGCATGGACCCGGAAACGGCGCAGAGCCTGTATAAAGAGGTAATTGCCGAAGAAGAAGTGGCGCAGGAAATCAAAGATTACGCACAGGCTTACTCCGAAATGAAACCCAAGGAGGCGGCGTCGATTTTTGAGGCAATGACGGATAATCTGGATCTTGCGGCGAAAATCCTCGGCGTGATGGAACCGGACGATCGAGGCGCTATTTTAGGAGCCATGGACCCGGAAATTGCGGCGAAAATTACAAAAATTATGGACCCGGAGTCTTAAGAAAAGCGGCGTTTGTACCGATATATCCTATAGGCAGATTGGATTCTGCAAAAAAACGGGAAAGGAGGAGGACGGATGACCAGTGCACCAATCAATGATTATCCTGCATTGCAGGCGTATCGGAGCGTGAAAAATACCGACGGCGGTGCGGCGGTTCAGGGCGAGGATGTTTCCGAAAGCTTTCAGAACGCCATGAAGCAGGCGGGAAGCATGCCGGCGGGCGAAGCAAGAGAAACGGCGGGACAGACCCGGACGGGCGCAGAGAGCCGCACGACAGGAATGGTAACGGGAACCCCGGAGGCGTATACCGGCAAAACCCAAAACCAGGCGGCAAAGGTACATAATAAGGATGCTTCCGATAAGACGGAGCGCGGCGACGCGAAACAGACGGAAGAAGTCAAAGAAGCCGTAGAAAAGGTTTCAGAGGAAACGGAAAAGGAAATCGTCAAGGAAGTGGCGGACGAACTGGACGTTACCGAGGAAGAAGTGGAAGCGGCGATGGCAGCGTTGGGGCTTACCGTTTTGGATCTGAGGGATCAGACCAATATGGCGGCGCTTGTTACACAGTTGACGGGCGAAAATGATCCGATGACGCTTCTGACGGACGAAAATCTGTTTGTGACGATCGGACAGCTTGCAGAGCAAATCGGAGAGATCATCGACCAAAATGTGGGAGAGTTGTCAAAAGAACTGGGAATGGATCCGGATGAACTGCTTCAATTGCTGCAGGCTTCCGTAAAAGAGGGCGATGCCGACGCGCAGACGGGCGTTGTCGTTGAAATTATTCAGGATGCCCCCGGGGAAGAGACGCAGACGGTGACCGCGGATGCGGTTTTGGAGGAAGAGGCGGCAGAGCCGGAGAAGGTTGCGGCGGCTGAGGAAGCCGGGACGAAAGAACAGACGGGACAGGATCAAAGCATGATGAATGCTCGTCAGGAAAGCTCCCCACTTATCAACCAGATGTTTGACGCCCGCACGGTGGAAACCGGAGAGATCCGGCAGGCGGAAATGCCCTTTACATCCTATGTGGATACGGCGGACATTATCAATCAGATCGGAGATTATGTAAAGATCCACCAGAGTGAATCCATGTCGGAAATGGAAATTTCCTTACACCCGGAAAGCCTCGGCAATATTCATTTGCAGGTAGCTGCAAGAGAAGGCGTGATAACGGCGACGATTACGACGCAGAACGAGGCGGTACGCGAAGCGCTGATGGTTCAGGCGATGGTATTAAAAGAAGAGCTGAACGAACAGGGCGTGAAAGTCGAAGCGGTGGAAGTAACCGTGGCAAGCCACGAATTTGAACGGGACATGAAAAACGGCGGAGAAGAAGCCAGAAACCTGTTTGAACAGCAGGTTCAGAAACAGACAAGGCGCAGAATTGTCATCGACGGCTTACAGCAGGCGCAGGAAATGTTGGAAAACGAAGATCTGACCGACGCGGAAAAGCTGCAGATCGATATGATGGCAAAGAGCGGAAACAGCGTGGATTTCACAGCATAGCCCCAAGGGGCAAAGCAGAATGAAAAAATAAAAGAAAGGAGAATGGTTATGAGTGTATCGGCACAGGTAATTGACGGCGTGCTGCAGCAAAAGGTAAACGGAAAAGACGACAGCAAGGTTTCTAAGGCAACCAATTCGTCAACCCTCGATAAAGACGCATTTTTACAGCTCCTGGTAGCACAGATGAAATATCAGGACCCGTTAGAGCCCACTTCCAATACGGAATACATCTCACAGTACGCTACATTTTCGGAACTGGAACAGATGCAGAACATGAGCAGCACTTTGGAGCTGTCCCGTGCGGCAAGCCTCGTAGGGCAGACGGTAGTCGTAGAGTCTACGGATGAAAACGGCGTGACAACAAGCGATATGGGGGTAGTTGATTATATCAGCTATGAAAATTCCAAAGCGCTTGTATGGGTAAACGGTAATTCCTACTCGCTGGACGACGTGGTAGAGGTAGCTGATCCGGAATACATAGAAGCATATTCCATGGCGCTGACGCTGGTCAATGCGATCAGCAAGCTTCCGGCGGTGGCGAACCTGTCAATCAGCGAAAGAGAAGCGGTAGAATCCATTAAAGAGACATACGACTCCATGAACGAATACCAGCAGAGCTTTGTCGCAACGGATGTCAAAGAAAAAATCGATGAGTACGTGGCAAAGATGGATGAGCTGATCAAACTTGACGAGCTGGAGCATCCCAAGACGGACGGCGATGATGACGGCGACGGCGGTGAAGACGACGGCGGGCAGAGCGGCACAGTGGAGTAGCAGGGTGGTTTTAAGAAAGCCATCATGCGACGGGGAAGGGAGGAAAACCTATGAATCGTATTCAGCAAAACTTCCTTTCAAACCTGCAGGTACAGGAACAATATTTCAATCCTTCCAAAGCAATTGATGCGGATAAGACGAAGAAAACGGAACAGCTTTCTTTCGGGGAAATCCTGTCGCAGAAGGCGCGGGAAACCGCAGACAGCGAGCCGATTAAGTTTTCCAAGCACGCGTCCAACAGACTTGCGGACAGAAAGATTGAACTGACCAGCTCGCAGATGGACAGACTGGCGGAAGGAACCCAGAGAGCCGGGATGAAAGGAATCAGAGACTCGCTTGTGATGATAGACAATCTTGCCTTTATCGTAAACGTACCGAACCATACGGTGGTAACGGCATTGGATCAGACACAGGCGGAAGAAAAAATTTTTACAAATATTGACGGAGCCGTAATTGCTTAAGCCGGACCTTTTCGGAGGCTTACATGTTCCCGAACGACAGAGGGAACGACCGGTTCCAGACAGGAGGTCGATTTAACTATGATGAGAGCATTGTATTCTGGTGTGGCGGGACTGAAAACGCACCAGACCAAAATGGATGTTATCGGTAATAACATCGCAAACGTAAACACGACGGCGTACAAATCGCAGTCCATCGTCTTTTCAGAGCTGATGTATCAGACGACGCAGAAGGCGTCCGGACCCAACGCGACCAGCGGAACAGCCGGTACCAACGCAAGGCAGATCGGTCTTGGTGTAAAAACCGGCGCTATCAGCACCGCCATCGAGACGTCAGGCGCGACGCAGACAACGGGCAATCCTTTTGACCTGAGGATTACCGGAGACGCTTTCTTTATTGTCAGCGACGGCAGCAACAATTTCTTCACAAGAGACGGGTCCTTTTATGTGGACAGCGTGGGCAATCTTGCCATGTCCTCCAACGGCTACAACGTTATGGGGTGGCAGGTGGATGAAACTACCGGAACTATCAAAAAGGATACGGTATCTGCGCTTCGCATTATGAGCGCGGACAATATGACTTATCCGCCGGAAGCGACTTCAAAGGCTTATGTATCCGGTATTATTGATAAACATGACGTACAGGTATCTTCCGAGGCGGGAAAGATCATGAATTTAAGCTTCTTTGACAACCTCGGCTATGCGTATACGGCGAAGCTGTCCATGAAATCCACGGGAACGGACGGACTTTACACGGTAGAGCTGTCGAGCCTGTTGGATTCGGAGGGCAACAAGATTGAAATAAACGGTATGCAGTTTGGTACGACCCAGAGCGTCGCAGACCCCAAGACGCTTGTGCTGGGAAGCGGGTACACCTATACGAACGGTACGATTTCCTATATGGACGAGGACGGCACCACCAAGACCGTTAATTTAAATAACGCCAATATGACCGACGATGAAAAGACAATCGTTGCAAATGCTTACGGCTATTCCTCTTACGACGAATTTAAGAAGCTGTATGTGCAGGAAGGCACCAATAATACTTCCATTGACGCGAAAATTGCGGCGGGCAATTTCGCCGACGTGCTGGGAGCGGACGGTTCCCTGGAGACTGCGGGCAAGACTATTACCGGCGGTTTGATCCAGTACGACTCCTCCACAGGTAAGATCCAATCCGTAAACGGACTGACCAATGACCTGAGCCTGAATTTATCCTTTGGAGACCAGGAAGTGCCTGCGGGACCTTTTACCACGATCAATATTGACTTTTCCGCTTCCTCCAATTTTAACAACAATGCGACAAGTACCATCGGAGCGGACCCCGGAGATAAGGACGGACTCGGCGTAGGACGTAAGCTCGGCGAGCTTTCCGGCATTTCCATTCAGAAGGACGGCATGATTTACGCTTCCTATGACAACGGGCAGACAAGGCTTTTGGGACAGATTGCGGTAGCGGAATTTGCCAATCCTGCAGGTCTTGAAAAAACAGGAGATAACCTGTATTCCGCGACCTTAAACTCCGGCGAATTTGACGGCATCGGCGTGGATATTTCCGCAAATGGCGGCTATATGGAAACCGGTGTTCTGGAAATGAGTAACGTGGACCTTTCCTCAGAGTTTACGGAAATGATCACGACTCAGAGAGGTTTCCAGGCTAATTCCCGTATCATTACGGTATCCGATACGCTTTTGGAGGAACTGGTAAACCTGAAGCGTTAATCCTTTTGCTAAAATCAATGACAAACAATATATAACAAAATATAGGGACATTTTCCGAATAATTGGAAGATGTCCCTGTATTTTTTTTGAGAAAAGTGGTAGAATGGAATCCTAAGCGCAAAGGAGCACAGATGCGCGCGGAAAACAGGCGGGTTAAGCCATGGAAATATCAGGAAAACGCCGCCCCGGGAGAAAGAAATATGATCGAAGTGACACGTCTGAACAATACAAAAGTATTGATAAATCCTGATTTAATCGAGTTTGTGGAAGAAACGCCCGATACGGTCGTTACCTTTACCACGGGCAGGAAAATTATTGTAAAAGAAAGTAGACAAGAGATAAAAAATCTAGTAAAATTGTACAGAAAGGATATTCTTACAGACTAGTTTGAAGTGAGAAGGTATACATAATGGATATAGCATCAATCATAGGCTTTGTGGCTTGTCTGGTACTGATTGTTTTCGGTATTGTAACAGGGGAGGACGGCTTTGCCGCAATGGGGAATTTCATACATGCGAACTCCGCTATCATTACGTTTGGCGGTACTTTTTGCTGTATTTTGGCATCTAACAGCATGTCGGATTTTCTTAGCGGGCTTAAGAGTTTTAGACTGGTATTTAAGACTCCGTCCATCAATACTCCCCAGATTATCGACAAGATTATTGAATTATCCAATGTGGCTCGTAAGGAAGGCTTGCTTTCCCTGGAAGAGGCTGCCGCAGATCTGGATGATCCGTTTTTAAAAAAAGGGATTCTTTTAATTGTAGACGGAACAGATCCGGAGCTTGTCCGCGGTATTCTGGAGACGGAGCTTGGCAGTATTGAAAGCAGGCACAAGGCTAAAATCGGATTTTGGCAGGATATAGCGGCAATGGGACCGGCATGGGGTATGATCGGCACTCTGATCGGTCTGATCAACATGCTGCAAAATTTGTCCGATCCTTCGGCTATCGGTCCGAATATGTCGACGGCGTTAATTACAACTTTATACGGTTCCATGCTTGCGAACTGGATCGCTACCCCGGTCGCTACCAAATTGAAAACCAATCATGAGGCGGAAGCGATGGTTAAAGAGATTATGATAGAGGGTCTTTTGTCCATTCAGGCGGGAGAAAACCCGAGGGTAATTGAAGAAAAATTAAAATCCTTCTTAGCTCCCGGAGATCGTGCCAATGCAGGCGCAGAGGAGGGCGGTGAGGAATAATGGCAAGAAAGAAAAAGCAGGAGGAGGCATCATCCGGTTCGCCGGCATGGATGGCGACCTTCAGTGACTTGATGAATCTGCTGTTATGCTTCTTCGTGCTTCTCTTTTCCATGTCTACCATGGACGTGCAGAAATTGCAGCAGGTTGCCGCATCGTTTTCCGAGGATTTCAGCATCTTTTCCGGCGGAGCCAGCGCCATTGGGGACGGCATCCTGATCAGCAACGGCGTCAGCCAGTTGAACCAACTGGATGATTATATCAACAGTACCGGTAAGGCGGCGGACAGCGATACCAATAACAACGAGCTGGAGGAATTTGAAGAAAAGCAGCTTGCGGAGTCGGAACAGCTTGCCGAACAGATTGAAGAAGCGGTGGATGAAAGCCAGTTTGCCAATGAAATTGATGTGGATTTTACGACCCAGTATGTTTCGCTGACGTTAAACGGAGCGTTGCTGTTTGATTCGGGCAGCGCCGAGTTAAAGGAAGAGGCGAAGCCTTTGCTTGACAAAATCGGTCAGTTGTTGACGCGTTATGCCCAGAGCACCATAGAGATTGAAGGGCATACGGATAATGTGCCGATCCACAATGCAAAATATGCGGACAACAACGAGCTGTCCAGTTTCAGAGCCTTGTCCGTATTTAATTATTTTATGGAAACAACGTTTTTGGACCCTGCGAATATCAAGCATTCCGGAAGAGGGGAATATGTGCCTGTGGCGGATAATTCCACACCGGAAGGCAGAGCGCAGAACAGAAGAGTGGAAATAAAGATTTATCACTCGCTGAGTACGGGTGAGTAGGAGGCAGATTGTGAAAAAGAATTTATTATCCGTAATTATCCTGGCGTTATTGATTGTGAACCTGATCCTGACTTCCGTTATGATGTTCAGCGTCATGAGCACCAACAAAAAAACGGGAGCCGTAGTCGCGGATATTGCGACGGTCCTGAATCTGGAGCTGGGAACGGGAACAGACGGAGAAGGAGCGGAAGAAGCCGTATCCATGGAAGATACGGTAACCTACGATATCGCAGATGAAATGACGATTTTGCTCACAAAGGACGACAGCGGCAAAGATCATTATGCGATTGTGAAGGCGACGATATCCATGAATGTCAACGACGACGGCTATGACAAATACGGCGAGACGATTGCCGATAAAGAAAGCCTGATCAAGGGTGAGATCGCGGACGTCATAGGCAGTTATACGGCGGACGAGGTACAGCCCCGGACCGAGGAGATCAAAGAGGAAATCCTTTCCCGCATTCAGGATATGTTTGATTCCGAATTTATTTATAAAATTACATTCAGCGAATTGATCGTTCAATAGAAAACAAAAATATAAAACGAACAGGAGGTGAGTTTGGTGGGTGAAGTATTATCTCAAAATGAGATAGATAACCTGCTCCAGGCGCTCAGCAGCGGTGAACTGGACGTTGAAGATATGAAAGAAAGCCCGGACAAACAGGTCAAGAATTATGACTTTAAGCGTCCTGCAAAGTTTTCCAAGGAGCATCTTCGTACTTTGGAAATTATCTTTGAGCATTACGGACGGCTGTTATCCACCAACTTACCGGTTTACCTTAGGAGAAATGTGCAGGTCAGCGTGGCGAGCTCGGAGACGGTTACTTTTTCGGAGTTTACCAATGCGCTGAGCAATCCGGTCATACTGGGAATTATCAATTTCAATCCCCTTCCGGGCGATATTATCATAGAGCTTCAGACCAATCTGGGCTATGCGATTATAGACAGGATGTTAGGCGGATCGGGACAGCCGCTTGACAAAAACCGGGATTTTTCGGAAATCGAATTATCCATTTTAGATAAAATCATGGTTACCTGCATGTCTTTGCTGAGGGAACCGTGGAAAAACGTTGTGGATCTGGACCCTTTTATGGAGAGAATTGAATCCAATTCACAGTTTGCACAGGTAATAGCGCCCAATGAAATGATCGCCATTGTGACTCTAAACATGAAAATCGGCGACGTTGAGGGCTATATGAATGTATGTCTTCCGTTTATTACGCTGGAGGACATCATGGATAAACTGAATACCAAGTATTGGTTCTCGACGATGCAGGAGGTTTCCGATGAAAGCTATCAGGATAATATCGAGGCGATGATCCGGAGAGTGGACGTTCCTGTCAAGGCGGTGCTTGGTAAAAGCATTATTTCCGTTATGGATTTCGCCACCCTGCAGGTGGGCGATATCATCAGACTGGACACAAAGGTCGATGACGACCTGGAAGTCTATGTGGGAAATCTTAAGAAATTTACTGCATTACCGGGCGTGGGAAAAGAAAACTACGCGGTAAGAGTTACATCAGTTATAAGAGAGGAGGAATAGGAGAAATGGATGGTATGCTGTCTCAGGATGAGATCAACGCATTGCTTAGCGGAATGGCTTCGGGAGACATTCCTAAAGAGCCGGATGCCGATGTACAACCGGCGGAGCAGCCGCAGCAAGCCGCGGATAACAGGATGCCTGCAGAACCGGTTACAGGACCGGTAGAGCTGACGGACATTGAAAAGGATGCCATAGGAGAAATTGCGAATATCAGCATGGGAACATCCGCAACGACCCTGTATTCTCTGGTAAACAGAAAGGTAAATATCACGACCCCCGTTGTTACAATGTCGCAATGGGATAATGTAATGAAGGAATATGAGAAACCCTGTGTATTTATTCAGATTAAATATACGGCTGGTCTGGACGGGGCGAATATCCTTGTATTGAAAGAACATGACGTAAAGGTGATTACTGACTTAATGATGGGCGGCGACGGCACCAATACGGAGGGGGAAGTGGGAGAACTGCATCTGAGCGCCATTTCCGAGGCGATGAATCAGATGATGGGCTCCTCGGCAACCTCGCTTTCTTCCATGCTTGGAAGAATGATTGATATCAGCCCGCCGGAGGCGAGCCTGATCAATCTGACAGAGTTTAAAAAAGCGTCTGAAATCGCGCCGTTTCTGGAAGGAACCTTTGTCAAAATTTCCTTCCGGATGCAGATAGAGGATTTGGTGGACAGCACGATTATGCAGTTGTATCCGGTAGATTTTGCCAAATCTTTATATGAGATCTTTATCGGCAACCAGGAGGGGAGCATGGCGGCGCCGCCGCCGGAAGCGCCCAAAGCGCCGGAACCGGAACCTTATGTTCCGCCGCAGATCAGTATGCCGGAAGCAGGTATGCCGGCTGCAAACCAGGGTATGCCCGATACAAGCCAGATGAACGCAGGTATGAACCAGGGAATGATGGGTTACGGGATGCCGCAGCAGCCTGCAATGGGGCAGATGGGCTACGGAATGCCGCAGCAGGGCATGAATCAAATGCAGCAGCCCGTCATGAACCAGATGCAGCAGCCGGTCAATATGAATATCCAGCCTGCACAGTTCCAGTCCTTCAATCAGAGTTTTGCGGCGATGCCCAGCCAGGAAAATATCGGGCTGATTATGGATGTGCCCTTAGAGGTTACCGTAGAGTTAGGCAGGACCAAAAAATCCATTGCGGAAATTCTGGATTTTGCACCGGGAACGATCATTGAGCTGAACAGGATCGCAGGCGAGCCGATTGATGTGTTAGTAAACGGCAAGTTTGTTGCAAAAGGCGAGGTAGTTGTTATTGAGGAGAGCTTTGGTATCAGAGTAACCGAAATAATTAACAATAAGGGAATTTAGGAGAGAAAAAATGGCGAAGAATATTTTAATTTGTGATGATGCGGCATTTATGCGTATGATGATTAAAGACATTTTAACCAAGAACGGGTACAATGTTGCCGGAGAAGCCGAAAACGGATTGAAGGCGGTAGAAAAGTACAACGAGTTAAAACCGGATCTTGTACTGATGGATATTACCATGCCGGAGATGGACGGTATTCAGGCGTTAAAGCAGATCAAAGCGGGAGATCCCGGCGCGCAGGTTATTATGTGTTCGGCTATGGGTCAGCAGGCGATGGTTATCGAATCCATCCAGGCGGGCGCGAAAGACTTTATTGTAAAGCCGTTTCAGCCGGATCGTGTCATTGAAGCGGTTAAAAAGGTAGTTGGCTGATCATGTTATTGACTGTAGTGTCGAAAACAGACTCTGTTGTACAATTTCTGACGGTACTTGTTATTTTTGTGCTCGTGTTGGGAGCCACATGGCTGACCACAAGGTATATTGCGGGTTTCCAGAAGGGGAAAATGCGGGGAAGCAATTTTGAAATGATTGATTCTTACCGCATTTCGCAAAATAAGTTTATTCAGATCTTGAGAATCGGCGATCGCTATCTGGCGGTTGCCGTATGCAAAGATACCGTGACCGTCCTGACGGAGCTTACAGAGGAGGAGATCGTGCGTCCCGAGAGCCAGAATGCGGGGACAACGATGCAGTTTGACGAAATTCTCAAGAAGGCAAAGGGTCTTGCAAAAAAGACTGATACGAAAGCGGCAGATGTACATGAAAAGAAGAATTAAGAGCACTTTGGCAAAGAGGAGCGTTTTCCGAATCCTGTTTCTGGCAGGATTGCTTGTTGTGATGCTTTCAGGCACCTGTGTGACAGCCTATGCGGCGGATGTGGACCGCGCGTTGGACTCTTCTACGGATTCCGGCACACAGGAAAACCGGACCAATATCCGTGAACCGGGAAGTTCTGAGGATGCCGATGAGCTGAGTGAATTAAATATTGCGAATAATTTGACCGTTACATATAATGATGGGAATGGAACTATTGCAGGCGCTTTACAGATCGTGCTGATTCTGACGGGCATTGCATTGGCACCTATTCTCATTATTTGTTTAACGTCCTTTACCAGGATCTTGATTGTCCTGCATTTTACCAGGGCTGCGCTCAATACGCAGACGGCGCCGCCCAACCAGACGTTAATCGCCCTGTCGCTGTTTCTGACCTTTTTCATTATGCAGCCGACCATAACGCAGATCAATGAAACTGCGATCCAGCCCTTTGAGGCGGGAGAGATTACGCAGGAAGAGGCGCTGGAGCGCGGAATGGAACCCCTGCGGGAGTTTATGTACGGGCAGACCCAGACGAAAGACGCCAAGATGTTTTGTGAGATCGGCGGCTATGAGTGGACGGGCAATCTGGCGGATATTCCCACCAGTGTACTGATCCCGAGTTTTATGGTCAGTGAATTGAGAACGGCGTTTATTATCGGTTTTGTTATTTACATTCCGTTTATTGTCATAGATATGGTTGTTGCTTCGGCGTTGATGAGCATGGGTATGATGATGCTGCCGCCGACGACGATTTCCATGCCCTTTAAGATTTTGCTGTTTGTACTGGCTGACGGGTGGAACCTGGTCATTGTCAACCTGGTACGGACCTTTTACTGACGAAGGCACGCAGCCGGGCGTGTGCGCGCAGGGAGAAACTGCGGCGTAAAAAAAGAAAGGGAAGGCGGATAGGATGTCCATTGATTATGTGATTCAGATTGCCAATCAGGCGTTATATTTGGTAATAAAGACGGCGGCGCCGATTTTGCTGGTTTCCCTTGTGATTGGTCTGATTGTCAGTATTTTCCAGACCGTTACGTCCATTCAGGAGCAGACGCTGACCTTCGTACCCAAGATCATCGGCGTTTTTCTGGCGCTGATGCTGTTAGGGGGCTGGATGCTCGATAATATGAGCGGCTTCATGGTTGAATTGTGGTCGGATTTCTCTGTTTATATCAGGTGAATTTATGATAGATTATACCTTTTCCATGTATGAACTTCAGTTTTTCCTTCTGGTATTTGTAAGGGTAACCTGCTTTATTTTTTCGGCGCCGTTTTTCAATACGAGCAATACGCCGAGCAGAATCAAAATTGCCCTGGGCGTTTTTTTGTCCTATTTGATTTATCAGACCCTGCAGCCCCACGAAGCGATTGTATACGATACGCTTTTGGGGTATGCGGCGATTGTATTAAAGGAAGCGGTTACGGGGCTTTTAATCGGATTATCGGCAAGCGTCTGCAATTCGATTGTTTTGTTTGCGGGGCGCCTTGTGGATATGGAGATCGGGCTTGCCATGGCGAGCGAATACGATCCGACGACGAAGGAAAATGCCAGCGTCTCCGGTATTTTCTATGAATATGTGGTATTGATGCTTCTCATTGTGACGAACCTGCATCAGTATCTGATCAAGGCTTTGGTGGAAACCTATACGCTGATCCCCGTAAACGGGGCGGTGTTCCATACGGACCGGCTTTTAGAGGCGTTTATTTCGTTTATGAGCCAGTATTTGAGCATCGGGTTTCGGATTTGCCTTCCGGTGTTCTGCGTTTTGTTAATTACCAACTGCATTCTGGGAATTATGGCGAAGGTCGCGCCCCAGATGAATATGTTTGCCGTGGGTATGCAGATCAAGCTGTTGATGGGACTGGGCGTTATGTTTCTGACAATCGGGATGCTTCCGTATATTTCTGATTTTATTTTTACGGAAATGAAGACCATGATGGTATCTTTTGTGGAGGCGATGATGGCATGATCGCATACAATCTGCAGTTTTTCGCCAAAGAGGGACCCGGCGGCGAGAAAACGGAAGAACCTACCGGTAAAAAGTTAGAGGATGCGAGAAAAGAAGGGCAGGTCGCAAAGAGCAGGGAAATTGCCAATGCGACGGGACTGATTGCGTTATTCCTGATTTTAAAGCTGGGCATGGGATTTTTGGGAGAAAACTTTCTCGGCGCTTTTTCCTTTGTCTATGATAAAATCCCGCAGATGATTAAGCTCGGGAGCGGATTTGTGCCGGTGCAGGAGTATTATTCCCTCATGGGAAATATTCTGGTCAAAATATTGACCGCGGTGGCGCCGTTTTTTCTGATCGGCTTTCTGGTCGCCTTTTTGTCGGATTATATTCAGGTCAAGTGGAAGGTAACTGCAAAGCCGCTGCAGCCCAAATTCAGCAAGATGAACCCGGTCAGCGGGTTTAAAAGAATTTTTTCGTCGCAGTCTTTGATGGAGTTGATAAAATCCATCGCCAAGATCCTGTTGATCGGATATATGGCGTATACGACGATAAAGGATAATTTTGACGTGATCTATCTGTTGTTCCGGATGCCGCTGTGGCAGGGAATACAGGTATCCGGAGAACTGGCGATTGATTTCGGGCTGAAATGTTCGATTGTATATAGTATTATTGCGCTGATTGATTTTATCTATCAGAAAAGAAAGTTTCATAAGGACCAGATGATGACCAAGCAGGAGGTCAAGGACGAGTACAAGCAGTCCGAGGGAGACCCCCAGGTCAAGAGCAGAATCCGCCAGAAGATGCAGGAATCGTCCAGACGGCGTATGATGCAGCAACTGCCTGAGGCGGATGTGGTCATTACTAATCCGACGCACTTTGCAGTTGCCATCAAATATGACAGCGAGGTTGCCTCGGCGCCCGTGGTAATTGCCAAGGGAGAGGATTTCCTGGCACAGAAAATCAAAGAGATTGCCAAGGAAAATCAGGTGGAAATTGTAGAAAATAAACCGCTGGCAAGGATGCTCTACTACAATGTGGATATCGGAGAGCAGGTGCCGCCGGAGCTGTACCAGGCAGTGGCGGAAGTGCTGGCAATGGTTTATCATATGCAGGGAAAGATTTAATCCGTGAGTCCCTGACAGGACCCGGCGGATACAGATAAGAAACAGGCGCTTAGGAAACGTCTGTATATAGTCAGACAGAAAAGGAGGAAGGCAGATGAAAAAAGCGGATTTAGGCGTGGCAATGTATGTGCTTGCCGCATTCGTTATGTTGATTGTGCCGATTCCTTCCTGGCTGTTAGATCTTTTGCTCGCCTGCAATATGGCGATTGCGTTTACGATTCTGTTTCGCTGTATGTTTGCAAAAGAAGTACTGGAAATGTCCTTTTATCCGACAGTCCTGTTGTTTACGACGATTTTCAGGATTGCGCTGAACGTATCGTCCACCAGATTGATCCTGACGACGGGAAATCCCGGAAACGTAGTCGAGACCTTCGGAAATTTTGTGGGCGGCGGCAATCTGATCATCGGCGCGATTGTCTTTATTATTTTGATTATTATTCAGTTTCTGGTCATCAACAAAGGTTCCGAGCGTGTGGCTGAGGTAACGGCGCGTTTTACTTTGGACGCGATGCCCGGTAAGCAGATGGCGATCGACGCGGACTTAAATACCGGAGCCATTACCGATCGGGAGGCGAAGATCAGAAGGGAAAAAATACAGCAGGAATCCAGCTTTTTCGGCAGTATGGACGGTGCCGTAAAGTATGTAAAGGGAGACGCTACGGCAGGTCTGATTATTACCGCGATCAATATTATCGGCGGGATCGCCATGGGCATGATGCGCGACGGGCTGGATATTACGGAAGCGCTGAACCGGTATGCGATCTTAACCATCGGCGATGGTCTGGTCAGCCAGATCCCGTCTCTGCTGATTTCACTTTCCACCGGTATTCTTGTTACCAAAGGAAGTAAGGATGCGGATTTCGGCACGGTGCTGGTCAGCCAGCTTTTCGGCGTGCCCAAGGTCCTGTATCTGGTAGGCGCCGTGCTTTGCTTTTTAGGCATTGTGACTCCTTTGAATCCGCTGATCTTTGTGACGCTCGGCGTCTGCTTTATCCTTGCGGCAAGAGCCATTCAGGCGGAAATCGAGACTTCCGAGATCGAGAAGGAAGTCGATACGGAGGAAGCGGCGGCGGAGGAGATCCGGCAGCCCGAAAACGTTACCTCCCTGCTGCAGGTGGACCCGATCGAGCTGGAATTCGGCTACGGCATCATTCCTCTTGCGGACGTCAATCAGGGGGGCGATCTGTTGGACCGCGTCGTAATGATCAGGCGGCAGATTGCGCTGGAACTTGGTACGGTCGTGCCGATTATCCGTCTGCGCGACAATATCCAGTTAAACCCCAATCAGTATATTATCAAGATTAAGGGCATACAGGTTTCCGAGGGAGAAATCCTGTTTGATCACTATATGGCGATGAATCCCGGCTATGTGGAGGAGGAAATCGCAGGTATTCCCACCTTCGAGCCTTCATTCCATCTGCCTGCGATCTGGATTACCGAGGGACAGAGGGAACGGGCGGAAAGCCTCGGCTATACGGTGGTGGACCCGCCGAGCATTATTGCGACCCATCTGACGGAGATTATCAGACAGCATATTGCAGAGCTTTTGACAAGACAGGATGTACAGAATCTGACCAACAATTTAAAGGAAACCAATCCGTCTATTGTGGAAGAGCTTATTCCGAAGCTGATGGGACTGGGCGAGGTACAAAAGGTGCTGCAAAACCTCCTGCGGGAAGGCATTTCCATCAGGGACTTGCTGACGATTTTCGAGACGCTGGCGGATTATGCTTCCACGACCAGAGATCCGGATATTCTGACGGAATATGTAAGGCAGAGCCTAAAGCGCGCCATCTGCGCCAAGTTTTTCCCGGCGAACGAGACGACCAGCGTCGTGACGCTGGACCCGAAGGTGGAGCAGGAGATTATGGCGAGCGTCAAACAGACGGAGCAGGGCGCTTATCTGACGCTGGACCCCGAAAAGACAAAAGCGATTATCGAAAGCGTCAGGACGGAAGTGGGCAAATTGGAAAGTCTTGGGAAAAATCCCATTATTATAACGTCGCCGATTGTGCGTATGTATTTTAAACGCCTTACGGAGGATTACTTTAGCGACTTAATTGTGGTATCCTATAATGAAGTGGAATCAAATGTGGAATTACAGTCAGTGGGGATGGTGACAGCATAAGATGATTATCAAAAAGTTTCAGGGAAAAACGGAAAAAGAAGCGACGGAAGCGGCGAAAAAAGAGCTGGGAAACGGCGTTGTGGTAATGAATGTTAAGGAAGTAAAGAAAAAGGGGATTTTTGCCTTTTTAAAGCCTAAAACGGTGGAAGTAACGGTCGCCCTGGAGGAAGAGCCGGACCGCGCCCTGGCGCCCAAAAAAGAAGCGGTCAGAACCGCCCCGGCTGGCGCAAGGGAAAAGTCCGTTGCGGTTTTGCAAAAATCGGAAACTACCGATAAGGTGATAGAAGAAAAGCTGGAAAGCCTCCAGTCGCTGTTGGAAAAGCAGCTCCAAAAAAGCGACGCGGAAAAGGAAAGCGAAGAAGGGAAAACGGCGGAAGAAGAGGAAAAGCCGGAGGACAGCAATGTCCGTTTCTTAAAGCTTTTATATCATACGATGCTGGAAAACGAGATCAACGAAAAATACGCCAACCAGATTATCGACGAGCTGGACGCGGTGTTAAAACCCAACATGCCCATCGATTTTATGCTTTCCAACGTCTACCAGAAAATGATATTGAAATTCGGTCAGCCCGCAGGGCTGACGGAGCCGGAAAAAGGACCGAAGATTGTCTTTTTCATAGGACCTACGGGAGTCGGGAAAACGACGACGATTGCAAAGCTTGCTTCCCGCTACTGCGTGGACGAAAAGAAGAAAATCGCGCTGTTTACGACGGATACCTACAGGATCGCAGCGGCGGAGCAGCTTCGGACCTATGCGAATATTCTGGAGGTTCCGTTCCGCGTTATTTATTCGGTAGAGGAAATGCGCCGGGGAATCGAGGAATTTAAAAACAGCGATTATATCTTTGTGGATACGGCGGGACATTCCCATCAGAATGTGAAGCAGCGCGAGGCGATGAGCGAATTTATATACGCCGTGGACGAAAAGCTGGAAAAGGAAGTTTATCTGGTGGTCAGCGCCACAACGAAATACAAGGATCTGGTCAGCATTGCGGATACTTATTCCGGAATGACGGAATACAAACTGATTTTTACAAAGCTGGACGAGACGACCAGCCTCGGGAATCTGTTGAATCTGAAACTGCATACGGGAGCGCAGATGTCCTATGTGACCTGCGGTCAGAATGTGCCGGATGATATGGAGGATTTCAATCCCCAAAAAACCGTTAAGATGCTTTTGGGCGGCAGCAAGGCGTCGTAAGGAGGTGCAGCCATGGATCAGGCGGAAAGTCTTAGGAATATTATAAAAATGAACGGTCAGCCCCAGCGTCCCCTTGCACGGGTCATTACCGTTACGAGCGGGAAGGGCGGCGTCGGAAAATCCAATGCGGCGATCAATCTGGCGATTCAGTTCCGCCAGATGGGACAGCGTGTGATCATACTGGATGCGGATTTCGGACTTGCGAATATTGAAATTATGTTTGGAGCGGTGCCGAAACATAATCTGTGCGATTTGATCTACCAGGGCAAAAATATCAAAGAAATCATTACCTGGGGACCGGGGGACGTCGGCTTTATTTCCGGCGGTTCCGGAATCGCGGGGCTCTCCAATTTGAGCAGGGATTATCTGGTCTACATTATCCAGAATCTTGCCGAGCTGGACGCCATAGCGGATATTGTGATCGTGGATACGGGAGCGGGCATTTCCGACGCGGTGTTGGAATTTCTTGTGGCAAGCGGCGAGATTTTACTGGTAACCACGCCGGAACCAACCTCTATTACGGATTCTTATTCCCTGTTAAAAGCGTTGAACAGGCACCCGCGGTTCTCTACGGAAATGTCGCAGATCAAGGTTATTGCGAATAAGGTGGAAGACGGCGACGAGGGCAGGTCTTTGTTTACGAAGCTTAACGCCGTGGTAACGAGATATTTAAAGCTGCCCATCACTTATCTGGGATCGGTGCCCCAGGATCAGAATTTATCCAAGGCGGTTATGCAGCAGATGCCGGTATCTTTGGCAAATCCCAATGCGAAATCGGCAAAGGCGTACCAACGAATTGCAGGCATCTTAATGTACGGCGAACAGGGAGAGCAGGCGGAGACGGTGCAAAAAAGAGGAATGGCGGCATTTTTTTCGCATATTATCACTACAAAGAGTCCGCACCGTCAATGAGCAGTTTGGTTTAGTATGGACGATAGGAGAGAGACATGTTGACAGAGTTAATTAGACCCGGAGATAGAATTGAGATTCAGGCTGTCGAACAGGCGATTTTAGGAAGCGCCGCAAATCAAAAGGCGTATACGTCCAAAATCTACGATATACTGGATGACGAGAGTCTGGAAATCCTGATGCCCATGGATGGGACCAAATTGATTCTCCTGCCAGTGGACGGCGAGTACCGGTTCTGCTTCTATACAGGCAAAGGACTGTATCAGTGCTTTATCAGGATTACGAACCGTTATAAAAGCAACAACGTGTATTTGCTTTTGTGCGAAATGACTTCTCCCATCGAAAAGTACCAGAGAAGGGAGTATTACCGCTATGCCTGTACGCTTCCTTTAAGAACGCGGGACCTGATGGATGAAGAGCTGAAGGCGGTGGAGGAACACAAATTCCGTATGCGGATCGGTCTGCCCATGGCGAAAGGACAGATTGTGGATATCAGCGGCGGGGGAATCCGTTTTATGACACCGGTGCGCTACGAGGTGGGAATGCAGATCGTCCTTTGTTTTTCTTTGAATATCCATGGCAGGGAAATGCCTTACGAGCTGGTGGGACAGATTTTAAGCTGTAGGGAAAACGAGGTACGCAGGGGCGAATTTGAGCATAGAGTCATGTTTACCGCGGTTGAAAATAAGCAAAGAGAGGAAATTATCCGGTACATTTTTGAAGAGGAGCGTAAGAGTCGCCGGCGGGAAAGCACCGCAAGGCTTTTGGACAATCAGGAGTGAGCTATGAGTAAAAAAATATTGGTTGTAGATGATTCTGCACTCATGAGAAGAATCTTATGTGATATAATAAATGCGGATGTAAGGTTTCAAGTGGCGGATACGGCTGTAAACGGGCTGGAGGCACTGAAACTGCTGCGGACAAATACATATGATGTGATTCTGTTGGATATGATGATGCCGGAAATGGACGGGATTTCTTTTTTGAAGGAAATGAACCGGATCGGCAATACCACAAAGGTCGTGGTCAGCAGTACGCTGGCGAGCGAGGGCGCGGACATTACCGTGGAAGCGCTTTCCCTGGGAGCCGTGGACTTTATTAAAAAGCCGGACGGCATACTGGACGCCAGGGGAGAAAAGTACAGCGGGCTTTTGATCCGGATACTGACGGAGGTCGCTTTTGGCAGCGGACCGGAGAAAAAGGTCTCCGATACGGTCAGAGCCGCTGAAGGCAGGAAGCGGAGCGAAAAGCAGAAACCCGAGAAAGAAAAGCGTAAGTCCGGTTTTGTCAGAAACGCGGTAAGGGAGCTAAAGAGCGGCGGAGGAAAGAAACAGATTGTTGCGATTGCAAGCTCTACGGGAGGACCGAAGGCGCTGCAGGAGGTTTTGCCCGGGCTGCCGGAGGATCTGGACGCGCCGGTACTGGTGGTACAGCATATGCCGGCGGGCTTTACGGCGACTCTTGCCGAACGGCTTGATAATACCTGCCCCCTTCACGTACAGGAGGCGGCGGACGGGCTGCCGGTACAAAAGGGCAATATCTATATTGCCAAGGGCGGTATCCATATGACGCTGGTCCGTTCGGGAGGATGCGAGAGAATCGCCTTTTTGGACGAACCGCCCCGGGAGGGTGTCAAGCCCTGCGCCAATTATATGTATGAATCCCTGGCGGATTGCGGTTATGAGCACATAACCTGCGCGGTGCTGACCGGAATGGGAGCCGACGGGACAGAAGGAATCGCCAATTTGGAACAGCAAAAGGATCTGTATGTGATCGCACAAAATAAAGAGAGCTGCGCCGTTTACGGTATGCCGAGAAGTGTGGTCGCGGCAGGTCTTGCAGATGAAGTTGTACCACTGGAACAAGTGGCTGAAGCAATCATAAAGAACGTGGGGGTAAGAAAAGATGGATGTTAGTCAATATCTTGAGATTTTTCTTGATGAAACCAAAGAACATTTACAGAGCCTGAGCGATCAGCTCATGAATCTGGAACAGGATCCCGGAAATATGGATACGATCAACGAGATTTTCCGTGCGGCGCATACCTTAAAGGGTATGGCGGGCACTATGGGATATAAGCGGATGCAGACGCTGACCCATGATATGGAAAACGTATTTTCGGAGGTCCGCAACGGGACCTTTCAGGCGGACGGCAATATGATCGACGTGCTGTTCCAGTGCCTCGACGCGTTGGAAGAGTATACGGAAAATATTCAAAACACTTCCGACGAGGGAACCAACGATAACGAACATCTGATCAAAGCGTTGAATGACATATTGGCTTCCAAAGGCAAAGCTGCGCCTGCCGCACCGGCAAAAGAGGAAAAGAAGGAAGCGCCCGAAACGGCGGCTGCCGCTTCCGCGTCGGATACCGCAAAAGAGAAATGGAGAGAAATCCCTCTGGGAGATACGGAACGGACCGTAATGGCGGAAGCCGGAAAAATGGGCAAGAACGTCATGGGAATTACCGTTTACGTACAGGAGAGCTGCATTTTAAAGGCGGCGAGAGCGTTTTTGGTATTTAAGGCGCTGGAGGAATTGGGAGAGACCATCGTATCCGTGCCGAGCGCCCAGGATATCGAAGATGAAAAATTTGATTTTGAATTCAGCGTGATCTTTATCACGGACGCGGATTGCGAAAAGGTAAGAGCCGCGATTATGAACATATCCGAAATCGATAGCTGTTACGTATCCCTGATGGAGACGGAAGCGCCCAAGGAGCCGGAGAAAGCGGAGGTTGTGAAGGAAGAGGAGAAGGCGCAGCCGGCTGTTGCGGCTGCGAGAACCGCGGCGGCGCCGGCAAAAGCCGATAAGAATAAAAACGTCAAACCCGTTGTCAACAGGACGGTCCGCGTGGATATTGAAAAGCTGGACGTGCTGATGAATCTGGTCAGCGAGCTGATTATTGCGAAAAACTCCCTGGTATCCGCTGCAGCGACCGAAGGCATTACTGCCAACAGCTCGGTCAATGAGCCCATTGAATATCTGGAAAGCGTAACGACCAATCTGCACGAGTCCGTCATGAAGGTAAGAATGGTTCCTATTGAATCCGTGGTACAGAAGTTCCCGAAGATGATCAGGGATCTTTCTAAAAAGCTGGATAAGAAAATGCAGTTGTTTATGAGCGGCGAAGAGACGGAACTGGACCGTACCGTGGTTGATGAAATCGGCGATCCCCTGATGCACCTGCTCCGTAATTCTGCGGATCACGGTCTGGAGTCGGCGGAGGTTCGTCTCCAGAGAGGAAAACCCGAAGTCGGATCGATTTTTCTGGACGCTTACCAGGACGGCAACAACGTTGTCATCGAGGTAAGGGATGACGGTAACGGTATCGATGTGGAAGGGGTTAAGGCGAAAGCGATCGAAAAAGGAACGATAACGCTGGAACAGGCTGAAAACATGAGCGATAAGGATATAATCGATCTGTTGTTCCTGCCGAGCTTTTCCACGGCGAAGAAGGTGTCGGACGTATCCGGAAGGGGCGTCGGACTGGATGTGGTAAAATCCAAGATCGAGGCTTTAAGCGGCGATGTAGAGGTTAAGACAAAGCTGGGAGAAGGCAGTACCTTCAGTATCCGCCTGCCTTTGACGCTTGCCATTATCCAGGCGCTGATGGTGGAAGTCGGCGGCGAGAAATATGCGATTTCCCTCGGCTCCATTCAGACTATCGAGGATATTGCGCCCGGCGAGATCAAATTTGTACAAAATAAAGAAGTGATCAACCTGCGCGGGGATGTTATTCCTCTGATCAGATTAAACGAGGTATTGGATATCGCGTCCACCAAGGGACCGGAGGATAATCTGATCGTTGCGATTGTAAAGAAAGGCGATAAGTTGGGCGGACTTGTTGTGGACGAGTTGATGGGACAGCAGGAAATCGTTATCAAATCCCTTGGCAAATATATCAACAAGAGCAAGATTATCAGCGGCGCTACGATACTGGGCGACGGCGAAATCGCACTGATCATCGATGCAAACGCATTGCTTTAAAAGGGGGACGGCACAATGGATGAATTAAAAGAGCTTAACGGACAGGAAAGTATTCAGTACATCGTCGTAAAATTCGGCGAAGAGCAGTTTGGAATTGATATTAAATACATAGACAATATTGTACGTATGCAGAGAATCACGAGAGTGCCCAAGGTGCAAAGCTACATCAAGGGCGTGATCAACCTGCGCGGCGAGGTAATTCCCGTTGTCAGCATCCGCCTGAAAATGGGGCTGGAAGAGGACGTGATTACCAAGACCACGAGAATCATCATTATCAGGCTGGACAACGGAGAAGTCATCGGTATGCTGGTGGATGAGGTAAAGGAAGTCGTGACTCTGGAAGTGTCCCAGATCGAGAAGGTTTCCTACGATTCCAAAGAGGATAAGATCAATTATCTTTCGGGCGTCGGCAAGGATAAGGGAGAGCTTATTTCCCTGCTGGATATGAATCTGGTGTTTGCGGAGAAGGAAAAGGCAAATTAGTCGCCGGAATAGGATAAGATATGCAGAATTTTAATTTAAACGATTCCCAGCAGTATTTCGATGTGCTGAAGGAGATCGGCAATATCGGAGCGGGAAATGCGACGACGGCATTGGCGCAGATGCTTCAGTGCAAAGTGGATATGAAAGTCCCTCAGGTAAGGCTTCTGGATTTTCAGGAGGTCGGTTCCGCCATGGGAGGAGAGGAACAGATCATGGCGGGCGTTTATCTGCTGGTAGAGGGGGATATTACGGGCAGTATGATGTTTCTTTTGGAGGAAAAAGCGGCGCACAGTCTGGTGGCAAAGCTGACACAGATGCCCTCCAATCCGGACGGGGAATTTACGGAAATGGAATTGTCCGCCTTAAAGGAAATCGGCAATATCATTGTGGCGTCTTATCTCAATTCGCTGTCGATGCTGACAAATATGAAGATTATGCCGTCCGTTCCCGATTTGAGCATTGATATGGCTGGAGCGATTTTAAGCGTTCCGGCGATCGAATTTGGGGAACTGGGCGATAAGATTTTGCTGATACAGACACAGTTTACGGATGATGTGGAGTTAAACGGTTATTTCATTTTGGTTCCGGACTTGGAATCCTATGATAAAATACTGACCGCGATAGGCATGTAATTATGAGTGAAATAATAAAAGTAGGAATGGCGGATCTGAAGGTCTGCAAAAGTCCTGACGGCGTAACAACGTTGGGGCTGGGGTCGTGCGTGGGAATTGCGATCAGAGATCCGGGGACCGGTATCGGGGGATTGGCGCATATTATGCTGCCGGACAGTACCGCGATCAGGGATAGCAGCAATATCCCCAAGTTTGCGGATACGGGAATCGAAGAGCTGGTCAGACAGATTGTGGCGGCAGGCGGCGCAAGGAGCAGACTGGTCGCGAAGATTGCGGGCGGAGCGCAGATGTTTGCGTTTCAGAATAAATCCAGCATGGTACGGGTAGGAGACCGGAACGTGAAAGCCGTAAAGGCGAAGCTGTTGGAAATGCGGATACCGATTTTGGCAAGCGATACAGGGGAAAATTACGGACGGACGGTTATTTTTTATCCGGAGACGGGGGATTTTATCATCAGGGCGGTTGGAAAGCCGGAGAAGGTGATTTGATGAAAAAGAAAAGAAAAATGCTTCCGATTATTCTGATGCTGACGGCGGGAGCCGTTACCAGTATCATTACATATCTGAAGGATTATGAACTGACGAAAATGTTGTGGACCCTTCTGAGCGTATTGATTATCTTTTACCTGTTCGGTCTGGGAATCAAAAAGGTGCTGGATGTTTTTGATGAGCAGATCAAAGAGGCGGAAGAGAAAAAGGACGAAGGATCGGTTATCGAGAAGGAATTAAACGAAGAGGATAAGCAGAATACACAAGAGGTCAAAAAGGCGGAACGGGAAAGCTGACGGCTGTTAGCGGTATTTTGCGGAGGGTACCATGGACGAAGCAGGTAGAAAACGGCTCTGGCGGGATTATTATCGCTCGAAGAGTCCGGATTTGCGTGAAAAAATCATATTGGAATATGCCCCGTTAGTAAAGCTGGTCGCAGGGAGGCTCAGCATGTATCTCGGATATAATGTGGAGTATGACGACCTTGTGGGCTACGGAGTATTCGGGCTGATTGACGCCATTGACAAATTTGACACCTGTAAAGATGTGAAATTTGAAACCTATGCCAGCCTCAGAATCCGCGGCGCCATACTGGACCAGATCCGCAAAATGGACTGGATTCCCAGAACAATCAGACAGAGGCAGAAAAAGATCGATACGGTAATCAGGGAAATCGAAACGACGACGGGGAAAAACGCCACCGATGAGGAGATTGCAAAAGGGCTGGGAATTTCCGACGAAGAATATCTGGAATGGCAGTCCCAGATGAAGATTACCGGCATGGTCAGTCTGAACGAATATATGGACCAGGGCGGCCCTGAGATCGTGGGGGACCAGAGATGGAATGCCAATTATGAAATACCGGAGGACGCGGCGCAGCAGGAGGAACTGAAGGAAAAACTGAAGGAAGCCATGGAGGCGCTGACGGAAAAAGAAAAAATCGTTGTTGAATTGTATTATTACGAGGATCTGACGTTAAAAGAAATCAGCCGCATATTGGAAGTTTCGGAGTCAAGAGTATCCCAGCTTCATACAAAGGCTTTAATGAAGATGAAAAATCGGCTCGGAGAGTATATGGGTATTTTAACAGACAGATAGTGCGGAGGGGTGCTATGAATGCTTATTTTCAATTGATGATGAGTCCGGGCGGGACGGCGGTCAGACTGGTGCCTCCCAGTGACGGCGGGGAAAAAATCAATATTGCCGAACTGACGGAATATTTGCAGTTAAAAAATGTGGAAGTGCCGGATTTGAAGGCGCTGTATCAGGCAGCGGCTCTTTTGGACCGGGAGAAGGTGGTGCCGCTTACGTCCAAATGCGGGTTCCCGGAGCAGGAAATGTTTTCTCTGCGGATTTCCGAGGACGGGATGGAGGCGGTCGCGCGCTTTTATCCTCCCAGCAATAACGGTTCGCCGATCAGCGGCAAGGAAGAGGTCATACAGGATTTAAAATTCCGCAATGTGGCGTTCGGCTACGACGAAGCGGCGATCGAAGCATATCTTGCTAAGCGGAACTACTGCGAGGATATTGTGGTGGCAAGAGGCATGGAACCGGTGCAGGGGAGGGATGCCCGCATCGAATACTATTTCAATACGGATTTGAGCACCAGACCCACCAGAAACGAAGACGGTTCCGTGGATTTTTTTCATTTGAATACGATTAACCACTGTAAAGCCGGCGACGTGCTGGCGAAATTATACAAAGAGGTGCCGGGAAAGCCGGGCAGCACGGTGCGCGGCGAAAAGATCAGCCCCAGGGACATCAAGCACCTGAGCTTAAAATACGGGCGCAATATCACGCTGTCCGAGGACGGGTGTACCCTGATCTCCGATTTAAACGGGCATGTGAGCCTGACGGGAGATAAGGTGTTTGTTTCGGACGTCTATGAGGTGGAAAATGTCGGAACGGCGACGGGAAATATCGAATCCGAAGGCAGCGTGTTAGTAACCGGCAACGTGCAGGCGGGATTCTCCATTAAAGCAAAGGGAAACGTGGAAGTCCGCGGCGTTGTGGAAGGCGCGCATATCGAGACGGACGGCGATATCATCATTGCCAGAGGCATGAACGGCATGGGCAAGGGCGTTTTGAAGGCGGGAGGCAGAGTAATCCTTAAATTTGCCGAAAACGCTACGATTTATGCGGGAGCTTATGTGGAAAGCGAGTCGATCCTGCACAGCAATGTCAACGCCAATACGGAAGTGATCGTAGACGGCAGAAGAGGCTTTATTGCGGGCGGAATTGTCCGCGCCACGGAAAAGATCAGCTGCAAGACCCTGGGATCTTCCATGGGAGCAGATACAGTCGTAGAGGTGGGCGTGAATCCGGAGCAGAAAAAAAGATTTCAGGAGCTGCAAAAAGAGGTTATGGAGATTACGAAGAATCTGAAAAATATCCAGCCGATTTTGGTCAACGCAACCCAGAGACTGAAAAAGGGCGAAAAATTTCCGCCCGAGCAGATGAAATATATCCAGACGCTCGCCATGGCAAACAAACAGCAGATGGAACAGCTTGAAGCCGATCAGTTGGAATTAAAGCAACTGGATGAATTGATGCAGAGCCAGGGGCAGGCGTGCGTCTGCGTATCCGACGATGTGTATGCGGGAACCAAGATTGCCATCGGAGATGTGTCCATGGTGTTAAAAAGCAGTATGCGGTATTGTCGCTTTATCAGGGAGCGGGGAGACATTAAAGCAACTTCATATTAGGAGGTGTCTTGTATGGCGATTGGAATGATCGAATTGCAGGGAGGTATTCAGAGAACCCAGGATTATACTGCGTTAAAGCATCAGGAAAACGTGAAGCCTGCGGTGGATCAGGCACAATTTCAGGTGCAGACGGAGAAAAAGATAGAAAAGAAACTGAATCAGGTTGTTCAGGGGGATAATGCGGATAAGACCGAAAATCATACGGATGCCAAGGAAAAGGGGAACGGGCAGTATGCAGGCGACGGCGGCGCAAAAAGAAAAAAGCAGAAAGAGCCGCAGGAAGGAAAAGTTGTATTGAAGGGCGTATCGCATTTTGATATGTCAGTCTGACAATAGGAGATACCATGACAGGAATGGAAATTGTACTTCTGATCTTGGGCGCGGTCATTGTTGTCGTCAGTTTCATCATCCCCGATAAAAAGGGGAGCCTTGACGAGAACGCTTTGAAGGGCGCCGAAGAGAAGATTAAAGAAATTGTTGACGACCAGATGAAAGAAGCGAAAGAGAAACTGCAGGAAGAGGTGGATGAAACCCTGACCTATGCGGCGGAGAAATCCGAACGTTCCTTAGAGCGGGTTTCCAACGAAAAAATTACCGCAGTTTCCGAATTTTCGGAAACGGTGCTGGAAGATATCCATAAGAGCCATCAGGAGGTTATGTTTTTATACGATATGCTTCATGATAAGCAGAAAAATCTGCGGGAAACCGTAAAGGAAGCGGACAGAACCAGCGCCATTGTCAAGGAAACCAAGAACGAGCTTGAAAACGCGGCAAAGATGTATCAGGAGGAGCTGGTACAGGAATCCGCCGCCCCGGAGCCGGAACAGACGGCGGAGCCCGAGGTGGATGTGGAAAATGTGTCGGGAACCAACAACAACGAAAAAATACTGGAAATGCACAAACAGGGCAAATCAAATGTGGCGATTGCCAGAGAACTCGGTCTTGGCGTAGGCGAAGTCAAGCTGGTCATTGATTTGTTTGAGGTGATATAATCGTGAAACTGAAATATTATATGAGAGGTCTTGGCGTTGGCATTATTGTGACGGCGCTTCTGATGGGCGTCGCGCTTTCCGGCAGAAAAGAAACGATGACCGATGAAGAAATCCGGGAAAGAGCTTTGGAAATGGGTATGGTCGAAGAGGAAAGCGGCGTTCTTGCCGACGACTTCGGAAAAGAAGAAACGGAAACGCCGGAGCTTACGGCGCAGACCGTATCGGAAAACGAAGCGGAGCAGGAAAACGATTCGGAGGCGGAGAGTGTCCCGGGGCAGGAAAGTGCCTTGGAGGCGGAGGGCGACCCGAAGCAGGAAATTGTGCCTGAGGCGGAAGGCGATCCTGAGGGCGCGGATGAAACGGAGACGGACAGCATTATCATTACCGTCTACAGCGGCGACGGCTCCAGAAGCGTTGCCAACAGGCTGCAGGAGGCGGGCGTCATAGACGACGCGGCGGCTTTCGACGTTTTTTTATGCGGCAACGGATATGACAAACGGATTGCAGCAGGCGAACATGAAATCCCTGCGAAAGCGACGCCGCAGGAGATTGCGGAGGCGCTGACAAGATAAGCGTTTCGGAATGTGATGTTTCGAAATGTACGAAAGAAAGTACAAATATCAAAGAAAAAAGAGCATGTTTTTCGGGAAAAACCCTTGAACTTGCTCTTTCTTTATGATAAAATTTTCACGTTGCGGTTCGTCGGGAGATTTCAGTCCGGCGGCGCATCGGAAACAATCAAACACGTATGCGGATTGACTGCCGGTGCTTCTTTGACGCGGAGGTGGCAGGAGAGCGGATGTATACGGAAGTAAATAACCAAACGGAGGTAAGAAACATGAGCGTTATTTCAATGAAACAGTTATTAGAAGCAGGTGTTCATTTCGGACATCAGACAAGAAGATGGAACCCTAAAATGGCTCCTTACATCTACACAGAGAGAAACGGTATCCATATTATCGACTTGCAGACATCTGTAGGCAAAGTGGATGAAGCTTATCAGGCAGTTTCCCAGATCGTATCCGCAGGCGGAACCGTTCTTTTCGTAGGAACCAAGAAACAGGCGCAGGATGCCGTAAAGACAGAGGCGGAACGCTGCGGTATGTTTTATGTAAATGAAAGATGGTTAGGCGGTATGCTGACCAACTTCAAGACCATTCAGAGCCGTATCGAAAGATTAAAAGCAATTGAGAAAATGTCCGAGGACGGCACCTTTGACGTATTACCCAAAAAAGAAGTTATCGCACTGAAAAAAGAGTGGGAAAAACTGGAAAAGAACCTGGGCGGTATCAAAGGAATGACACAGATCCCCGATGCAATTTTCGTTGTAGACCCTAAGAAGGAAAGAATTTGCGTACAGGAAGCTCATGCACTGGGAATTACGCTGATCGGTATGGCAGATACAAACTGCGATCCCGAAGAGCTTGATTTTGTAATTCCGGGTAATGACGATGCGATCCGCGCGGTAAAACTGATCGTTTCCAAAATGGCTGACGCTGTTATCGAAGCAAATCAGGGAGAAGCGGTTGACGAAGTAGAGGCTGAAATGCTGGAAGGCGCAGACGAAGCGGAAGAGACAACGGAAGAAGCATAATCCGATAAATTAGGATATTACTTGAAATTTGATTGATGAATGGAGGAAACAGACATGGCAATTAGCGCTTCCATGGTAAAAGAATTAAGAGAAATGACCGGTGCCGGTATGATGGACTGTAAGAAAGCTCTTACGGAAACAGACGGCGATATGGATGCAGCAGTAGAATTATTAAGAAAGAGCGGCGCAGCAAAGGCTGAGAAAAAAGCTGGCAGAATCGCAGCGGAAGGTATCTGCCGCGTAGCGGTTGAAGGCAATACCGCGGCGGTAGTAGAAGTAAACTCCGAGACGGACTTTGTCGCTAAAAACGAAGTTTTCCAGACTTACGTAGAGGCAGTTGCAAAACAGGCGCTTGCTTCCGACGCGGCTGACGTGGACGGATTGATGGAAGAAGCATGGATCGAAGACAGCAGCAAGACTGTAAAAGATGCTCTGGTAGAAAAGATCGCTACCATCGGCGAGAAACTGAATATCAGAAGATTTGCAAAGGTTACTGCTGAAAACGGCTGTGTTGTAACTTATCTTCACGGCGGCGGAAGAATCGGCGTAATCGTAAAAGCGGAAACAGGCGTAGTCAACGACGACATCAAAGAAGCGTTGTCCAACGTAGCGATGCAGGTAGCGGCTATGAATCCCAAATACGTATCCACAGAGGACGTATCAGAGGAGTACAAGGCGCATGAGAAAGAAATTCTTATGGCGCAGGCGCAGTCTGATCCTAAAAACGCAAACAAGCCCGAAGCGATCATTGAAAAGATGATCATCGGACGTCTGAACAAAGAGTTAAAGGAAGTCTGCCTGTTAGAGCAGGAATATGTAAAGGCTGAAAACAAAGAATCCGTTGCAAAATATCTGGAAGCAGTCGGCAAAGCAAACGGCACGGACTTAAAGGTAACAGAGTTCGTTCGTTTTGAAACAGGCGAAGGTCTGGAAAAGAAAAATGAGGACTTTGCGGCTGAGGTTGCAGCGCAGATGAATATGTAAAAATTTGTCGAAATTAAGTGGATAGAGACAGCGATAAGAACCCTTGTAAGTGGCGTGAAAATGTCATTTGCAAGGGTTTTTAATGTTTTAATGTTATTGTCATTGAAATATTTGAGGTAGATAGTTAAATTGAACTATGATAAAATTACAATCATTAGGAGCGAATCCATTGAAATCAGTGATGTGGAGTTGATTTATGGGAATCCATTCAGATCGGCGAATCCTAAAAGAAGCAATAATAGGATTTAGTATATCATTAAGACATATGGAAAGGATTCGACGATTACAGACACATTGACGAAGCAGTTGGTTTGACGAAAGACGACCTGCTATTCAAGAAATTGGCACAGGAGATTACGAAAAAGCAAAGAGACAGTGGATGAGAAAGTTGGTGAAAGTGTGAAAGAAAGAGAACATCAATCAATAGAGTGGAAAGAAAATTGGCATGATGAATATTTAAAGTGGATCTGTGGATATGCGAATGCCTATGGGGGAAAAATATACATTGGTACAGATGATGAAGGGAATGTTGTCGGGATTGGTAATGCAAGAGAACTGTTAGAGAGAATTCCTAATAAGATTACGGATACAATGGGGATTATTGTGGATGTGAATCTTTTATATGAAGGGGAACTGGAATATTTAGAAATTATTGTTGATAAATATCCGTCTTTAATTAGTTTTCACGGAAAATATTATTATCGTTCAGGCAGTACCATGCGTGAAATTACTGGAAAGGAATTAGAACGGGCATTGTTAAAAACGCAGGGAAAAACATGGGATGGAGTCCCTTTGCCTAAACTGTCAGTAGCAGATTTGGATCAGGAGGCAATACAGTTATTTAAAGAGAAGGCAGTGAAAAGAGGAAGACTTACAAATGAAGAAGTCAGCGTAGAAGATATTATTTTAATGGATAACCTGCATCTAATTGATGAAGATGGATATTTGATGAGAGCCGCTATGCTGGCATTTTATAGAGATCCTGAAAAATGGGTGACTGGTTCTTATATTAAAATTGGATATTTTGGAAAATCGGATGCTGACTTGGTGTATCAGGATGAAGTGCATGGTCCTCTAATAGAGCAGGTGGACAAGGCGATAGATTTAGTTTATACAAAATACATGAAGGCACTGATTGACTATGAGGGAATTCAGAGAGTTGAGCAGTTTATGTTCCATAAGGAGGCTTTTCGAGAAATTTTATTAAATGCTGTTGTCCATAAGGACTATAGCAGTTGTAATCCGATTCAGATTAGTGTGTATGAGGATAAAATATATATTTGGAATGATGGCGAAATGCCGCCCAACTTGGATTCTACTGAGAAGCTATTTATGAAACATTCTTCTAAACCATACAATCCTAAATTGGCAAATATTTTTTTCAAAAGTGGTATGATTGAGGCTTGGGGAAGAGGTTTTGAAAAAATCAGGGAAGCTTGTGAGTTGTATAACGGACCATTACCGGAGTATGAAATGAATGAGTCGGGTATTATGGTTCTATGCAAGGCTTGTGCTAGGTATTTGGAAATGTTGTCCGCAAAGGAGAAAGTTGATTCAAGCATTTTGAGTGAGCGAATAATGAACGAAAAAATGAGCGAATTGAAAAAAGAACCAATTATAAAAATTGTGGATTATCTAAAAGAGAATGAAGAGATTACTACCGCAAAAGGTGTGGAAATTACTGGAAGGTCAGAGGCGCAAGTCAGAAGATATTTAAAGGTTTTATGCAATTTTGGAATTATAAAGAAGACACGCACTACCAAAAGTAACGTTTATATTAAGATCTAAATAATTCACTCATAAATGATGAGCGAATAGTGATTGAATAGTAATCGAAGAACATATTTTTGATTTGATTAACTGGTATGACTTGGAGGATAGATTGATTCCTCAAATTGAGAGGCACAATCCCCCAATTTCAAAAACTTCATATTTTGCCTTTTATTTTTTGAATTCCAAATATCCCCCAAATAAAAATTGGGGAATAAACCATACCTATGCAGAAACATTTAAAGATCAGTATTTACAGGCATTTGAGACAAGTTGTGTAAGGGAGTTATATAGTCTTTAAAATATTAAATTTCATAGTATTTTGAAGAGCTTCGGAGACATCTGAGGCTCTTTTTTAATTTTATCTAATAAAAGATGATATAGAAGGTTCTATGAATAATATTGGGATTAGAAATTTCGTAAAGACAAGTCTTTTGGACGGCATTAACGAGAATAAGGCAAAACTTGATGAATACCTTGGAAATAATTATTATCCGGCGATTATTGATAAGGCGACCTTTGATAAAGCAGAGGAAATCCGGATGAGCCGTGCAAAGGCGCTCGGCCGTGTGAGAGAACTGGAAGTAAAACAGGCGGAGCCTTTCCCGACAAAGTTTACAATGCCTGCTGTAAAAATAGTCTATGATGACCCTTTTGCACAGGCGGCTTATGCCTACAGCCTGATAGAAAGCGAGGTGGCGATGGATGGAAGCGAATAAGAACATTACTGTTATCCCCGCCCGGAAACGGGTGGGAAATACCGTGACGGCAGAAGAAAAACCGAAACTCAGGGTTGCCGCTTACTGCCGTGTTTCCACGGACAGCGATGAACAGGCAAGCAGCTACGAGGTGCAGGTGGAGCATTACACCCAGTTCATTCAGAAAAATCCGGAATGGGAGCTGGCGAGGATATTTGCGGATGATGGAATCAGCGGCTGTAATACCAAGAAACGCAGTGAGTTTATTCGTATGATCGAGGAATGCATGGCTGGCAGGATTGATATGATCATCACGAAATCCATCAGCCGTTTTGCCCGGAATACGCTGGACTGCCTGAAATATATCCGGGAACTGAAGGAGAAGAACATTCCTGTTTTCTTTGAGAAAGAGAACATTAACACGATGGATTCCAAAGGAGAGGTGCTGCTTACCATCATGGCGAGCCTTGCACAGCAGGAAAGCCAGTCCTTGAGCCAGAACATCAAATTGGGATTGCAGTACCGGTATCAAAACGGCGAGGTGCAGGTCAACCACAACCGCTTCCTCGGATACACCAAGGACGAGGATGGGCATCTGATCATTGAGCCTACGGAGGCAGAGGTTGTGAAGCGCATCTATCGGGAATATCTGGAGGGTAGCAGTCTGCTCCAGATAGGCAGAGGGCTTGAGGCGGATGGAATCCTGACGGCGGCGGGAAAAGCGAAGTGGCGTCCGGAAACGCTGCGGAAGATTTTGCAGAACGAGAAGTACATTGGGGATGCCCTTCTACAGAAAACCTATACGGTGGATTTCCTTAACAAAAAGCGGGTGCAGAATAATGGAATCGTACCGCAGTATTATGTGGAAAACAGCCATCCCCCTATTATTCCCCGTGACCTCTATATGCAGGTGCAGGAGGAAATGGTGCGGCGGGCAAACCTCCACAGTGGGGAGAAACGGAAGAAGCGGGTTTATAGTAGCAAGTACGCTTTATCCAGCATCGTTTATTGCCCCAAGTGCGGTGATATTTACCGCAGGATTGCATGGAATAACCGCGGGAAACACTCCACTGTTTGGAGGTGCTGCACCCGTGTGGAGCATGGCCCATCCGCCTGTGATGCGCCGACCATTCAGGAATCAGAACTGCAGGAGGCCGTGATAAAGGCTATCAATATGGCACTTGGCGACAGGGACAGTATGATGGCTGCCTTGCAGGAGAATGTGGAGGCGGTCATTCGGCAGGAGGATGAATCCCCGACAGAGGGCATTGAGGCAAAGCTAGAGGAGTTGCAAAAAGAGCTGCTGAAGCGGGCGAATTCCCAAAAAGACTATAACGACATAGCCGATGAGATACACCGCTTACGAGAGTTGAAACAGAACGCTTTGGCGGAGAGTGCAGAGAGGAAGGGGCTGCAAAAGCGGATTGCCGAGATGCGGGAATTTCTGGACAGCCAGCCAACAGAGGTCCTGGAGTATGATGAGCAGCTTGTGCGGCGGCTGATTGAAAAGGTTACGGTCTACGAGGAGCGGTTTGAGGTGGAATTCAAATCCGGGATGACGGTGGATGTGGAGAGATAGAAAAATAAGGAATATTGTAGGAACGGCACCTTGCAGAAATGCAGGGTGTTTTTCTGCTTTCTGTAACATTTCATGTGCGAGTATTGTATTTTCTTGAATTGTGCGGTATAATAAATTATCTTATTTGTGTTAGAACTAACAAGAGCTATGAATGGGGCAGCGGATATATGATTAAGAACAATATAGAAGTAGATGTAAAAGTAAAGTGCATAGAGCATGGACTTACGCAGGCACAGCTTGCGGAAACAATTGGAACTACTGGTCAGTATGTGAATCGCATCATCAAAAAGCAGGATGGTGTTGTGAATAAGACCTTCGTGAAGATGCTTGAGGTTCTTGGGTATGACATTGAACTGACCTATGTAAAAAGAGAGGGATAAGTTCGGATTTGGCGAGGTAAATGCTATGGATATGAGTTTTAATGCTGGTAAAGTATTTCAAGACCGCTTGGTATCAAGTAGGGGGTTGGATAAATACCAATACTATGGAACAGGTAAATAATATCAGAAGATAAATAAAGGGAAGGATTGGTGATGTATGGAGCGACATATTGGTACATGGTGTAAAGAAAACGATTCAAGTAAATCAGAAGTAGGAGAACTTTTGATTGATGGGAATCATTTGGAGTTTTATAGCCGATTTCATGGTCTTGTTTTTCCAGAAACCTTTATTGGAGAAGATGGTCAATTTCGATATAAAGTATTTGTAAATGGATACGCAAAACCAGGACAAAACAGAATCCTAGACTATACCTCATCTCATAGAGTGTTTTATGTGCTGATGCAGAATTTTGATTTTTCAAAAGGAACAGATATTTCCGGGGTAGAAGAGTTTTCATTTGCTATTCGAGAATTGACTGAATGGCTTGGTATTCAAACTGTTTTTTATTGTTGTACAGATCAAGATGAACCGGCTGCTGGTGAGGTGCATTTGGATCCTATTATTATTCATGAAACAGACCCACAAATTGAACTGTATTTTGAATCGAAAACATATGAGAGTATAACATCACTTGAAGATAACATAGCAATTAAAATAAAAAAAGAACCTCGAATTCGCGTAACATATAATCAGCCAGCAGACATTCAGAGAATACAGAATGATATAGAATGTATTATGCAATTCTTTGGATTGTTGATTGGTAAAGTATCCACAGTAGATAATATCCGGCTATCTATTGAAGGACAGAAACTTAAGAGCTGGTTGTATATTAACCATGATTATTCCTATAATCAAATGAATCGAGATGTTATGGATAGGCCAAGGACGTACCATTATGTGCTTGGAGATAACTTGATTCTGTATTTTTCTAATTGGCGTAAATTCTGTCTTGATGACCAGTTTACGTTGTTAAGGAGAATATATTTTTCTGTGAATGATAGAAAAGAAATATTTGCGGAGGAAATATTCGTCGAATACATGAGAATATTAGATGGATATCATACGAGAATATCTGGTGATGCAGAAACAGAAGAGAAATTAAAGAAAGCATTAAAGGCTGCATCAAAAGTCATTAAAACTCAGATCTTCGAAGAAGATAACCGCCCAATTTTTGAAGAAGCATTTCAAAGTGTGTTGCCAGATTGGAAGTATAACTCTTCAAATATGGGTGATATTTCTGGTTGGATAGCAGCCGGTTATTTGGGAAGAAAATCTTTATCTCATCGCTTAAAAGAGTTGGATAATCTGTACTTTGGTATTATTAGGAATAACGCAGGAGACATTGAACGTTTGGCGAGTAATACAGAGAAATGCAAGGATATGACGGATGAACAGATTGTTGAATTGTTCTATAGGGAACTTGGTGATACCAGAAATTATTATTCTCATTATAAGAAGGACAAAACTGGCGTATTGGATTTTTCACAGATGAATGATTCAATACGAGTCCTGAAATCAACCATTATTTCTATTTTCCTATCTCATATGGGTATAGAGAAAGACTTGATACGCAGAATTATCGAATTCGATAGCGAACTACATTTTCAAACTCAGTTTTTGAGAAAATCAGAAGACCGACCATTTCTTCACACACAAGAGTGGTTAAAAACTATCGAAAAAGAGTCTGCCGCACAATCGGAAGATAGTGATGATTGATATGTTCCCTCCTACGACCGCAACACTAAAAACAGTGGTGGATTAAGTCGGACGGAGTGATGGGGCAATTGACGTACTTTCTGTCCTCTCGTGCCAGATAGTATGAGCAAACATATCTATGGTTATAATCGGAAAAGCATACAGTTTTCTATAATAAAATCTTATAACTATGAAAAATGAATCAGGATATTAGGGATGGGCGTGCGGACATTTCTCAGACCGATATAAATCTAGGGCTTCCGTAAAAAAATTGCAAAGCAGATGGATGACGACTAAGAATTTTTTAGAAATGATAAAGCTAAAAAATAAAGCATTTTCAAGCCATGCAAACAATTTTAAGAGAAAATCAAAGTAACTTAATTTATTATAAAGTATCGTGATAATTTGGGTAAAAGTTAGGCACAAGAATGAGTAGAATGTTTTTATTCAACGTCTTAATGAAAAGTTTGCTTGTTACTTAAATATGGATGGAAAATGAAGAAATGATAAGGCATCATTGCTTATAGCAATATAGATAATAATGTCTTTTTGTGTAAGGGAATTTTACATTTGGAAAGTTGGTGGTATTTTGCAAAGATACTAAATTTATTGCATCATACATTGGAATGGAAATTGAGAGTGCTGAAGTGTATACGTTATTCATTCATACGAGGTTTTGTAGAAATTACTGAATTATGATTAAAAAGTGTGGAAAATAGATCAAAGTATTGAAAATAAAGTTTTTTAGATTTCTATCAAAAATGCCACAGAATTCTTTATCGAACTCCCCTAAATTATTTTTTAACAGTTTTATCCGTTTTACTTATATAGTCTTTTAGAACCATATTTATATACTGACTAAATGATCTGTCATCATTTTCTGCTAGTTCCTTTATTTGTTGTATTATATCCCCATCAAGTGTAATGCTGACTTTTTCTTTCAATGGTTTCATTCAATCACCTACCTTTAAATTAGGATACCACTTTATGCTATTTAATATTGAAAGGTAGTATAAAATATGATAAAATAGTATAAATGATTTGCTGAATATGTTATTTCTGAATGCGGAGGTTTAGATGTGTTAAAACAATACAATTCGTAATTGAAGAATATAAGATCATATGTATAAAGAAATAGCCAGAAGTTATAATTTTGCCACAAAATAAATAACTAAAATAAAGAGTGAAAATTGCAAATTATGTAGTGAGCGCATAAATAAGTGCAGTGTCTAAAAGGAGGAAGTTTTATGGCAATTATTAAATGTCCTGAATGTGGTCGAGAGAATGTATCTGATAGTGCTACAAATTGTCCTGAGTGTGGATATGGTATAAAAGCATATTTTGATGAAATTCATTTAAAAGAACAACAGCAGAGAAAACAATAAAAGAAAAAAGTTATAATTGATAAATTAAAGAATCCAAAGACAATTAGTATAATCGTAATTATTATCATATTATTATGTGCTATCATAACTATTAATATTATCTCGCTTAATAAAAAAAGAAGTGGATATTTTGATAATGTTACATGGGATATGAACAATCATGATGTGTATCAAAAGTATAAAGAACATAAAGAATATAATATGAGTCGGGACGAAGAAGGTCGTTACGTAAGTATGTATATTGAAGATTATTCATTTTATGGATTAGAATGTACAGCATTGATTTCATTTTATTTTGATGATAATCATAAACTTGAAGAAGTTACAGTTAATGTATTTGATTGTGATGATGTAGCAAAAATAAAAGCTATTTTTGACAAATATTTTGAAATTGATTATGAAGAAGATGGTGCTTATATTGGTTACAACACTAAGAATAGCAAAATTGAACTTTGGAATGTTTCAGATGATTCTGCTCAGATTATATACGATAAACTAGATTAAATATATTAGGTATAATATTACTTTCAAGTTATAATAGCATACTAAACATTATTAAAGGGGTGTGTCCATAATGGACAGCCCTTTTTATGCAGTGTAATCTTTAGAGAAAAGTTAGAGAAGCGCCTGCTATACTGACAATGGAAAGACCGGTCGTCAGGGATTGCCGATCGGCGACAGATTGTCAGAGACGGAGGACAAAACGGAAAATGGGAAACAGCAGAGATACCGCGGTCAGGGAACGGCGTTCGGAACGCAAAAGAAGGCGAAGATTGGGAAATCGGTTATTTGCAGCAATTTTAATTGTGCTTGTGATGATCGGGATGTTTCGGATCAGAAACCTGGAGAGGCAGTTGGAAGAAATCCGGGAAGCGCTGCAGGAACAGGGAATTGTGCAGGGAGAATGGAACCTGTCAGCCGTTACAGCCGCTGCAGGCATGGGATCTGTAAAGGTAGAAAAACCGGTAGAACGGACATGGGAGGAAACGCTTCAAAAGCTGGAAGAAATAGGAAGGCAAAATCCGACTGTTCAAAAAATTTATCAAAACAGCTCTGATTATCCGGAGATTATGTTGACGGCGTTAGCGAATAATCCGGAAATGGCGGATTTTGTGGCGGGCTATCCGGATAACGACGGAAGCGTTACCGGAGGGATCAGCGAGCAGGAAAAGGAACAGAGCTTTCCGCTCTTTCTTCAATGGGATTCCAGATGGGGATATCAGGACTATGGAGGGGAGAATATCGGGTTGGCGGGATGCGGTCCCACCTGTCTGTCCATGGTCATGTATTATCTGACAAGAGATGAATCCTTTACGCCCGACAGGATAGCCGAGTATTCTATGAAACACGGCTATTATGTAGAGGGAACGGGGACGGCGTGGGCGTTACTTACGGACTTTCCTACAGCATATGGCGTCAGGGTCGAGGAGCTTGGCGCGGCGGAGGATGCGCTAAAGGCGAAATTGGATGACGGCGGCGTTTTGATCTGCGCCATGAGAAAGGGAGATTTTACGCTGACCGGGCACTTTATTGTGATTTACGGGTACGAGGACGGGAAATTTCTGGTAAACGATCCTAACTGCGCGGCAAGAAGCAGGGGCTGGTTCTTTGCACAAATCAGCGGGCAGATCAAAAATATCTGGGCGTATCAAAATTAGCAAAGCCGCGTGTCTAACAAAGCTGCGTGTCGCAGCGCCTTCCTGCCTCCATATCCAAAATGCCCAAAATACCGCATTGCGCCATACTTTTTACGGCGGCATCCGTGTAAAAAGCCATGTGATAAGTGTAGACCACATTTTTGAATTGTCTCAGATAAGCGATTTCACGGTCAGCGAAAATAGCGGTTTTCAAATCCCGATGCACAATGTGTTCTTCTTCCTCCACAGTATCCAGACCAAGAGCGCCGATCTTTTTTTGTTCGATGCCCTCAATTAACGCCTGAATATCCATGAGTCCGCCCCGGGCGCAGTTGATCAGGACGACGCCGTCTTTCATGCGGGAGAGGGCGTTGCGGTCAATGATATGGTAAGTCTCCGGAGACAGAGCAAGATGCAGGGAGATAACGTCGCTTTGGCGGTATAATTCCTCCAGGTCAACATATTGTGCAAGGGAAGTTGCTTCCGGATTTTTGTACTGGTCATAGCACAGAAGTCTGCATCCAAAGCCGGAGAGATTTTTCATGACCTGCATCCCGATTCGTCCGGTGCCGATGATGCCGACCGTCAGGTCTTTTAATTCTCTTCCCAGCAGACCGGGGAGTGAAAAGTCATTTACCTGCATCCGCCAAAGCGCCTGCTTGTAGTTTCTAAGGCAAAGAAGTATCATCATTACCGTATAATCGGCTACTCCGTTAGGCTTGTAGCGGGCGTTGCAGACATGGATTCCATATCGTTTTGCAGCTTCCAGATCAATGTGGTTATAGCCGATGGTCCTTGTGGAAAAATAATGAATATCCCTCTGTGCGAGCGCATTCATTTCCTCATCTTTGTAGCAGTGCATTCCAAGCGTCGTTACGGCGGAACCGGTATCCAACTGAGAAATTTTATCCAATGTCAGAAGCTTTGGCGTGCATACAATTTCAATCTTATTTTTTTCGGCGAGGTTTTGAAGATATTGCTCTTCATCCTCTCTGACTTCAAAAGCATAAATTTTTTTCATATCGACATTTCTCCTTATAAAAAAATACATACAAGCGGTATCGTGATGACGGACAGCAGCGTGGTGACGAAAATCATGCCCGCTGCATAGTCGCTGTCGCTTTGCTGGCTCTCAGCCATCATAGCGACCGAGGACATACTGGGCAGAGCGCAGATCAGGCTGATTGCCACGGCAATTTCCGTGGAAAGAGCCGGGAGGCGGCTTAGAACCGCATAGAGCGCCAGCGGCAGCAGCACCATCTTTACAAGAACCATAAAATAGATTTCTTTTTTCTTCAGATAGTCCGTGATGCGGATGTAGCAGAACATTCCTCCCAGATAAATCATGGCAAGCGGCGTGGCGGCAGTCCCTGTTTTGGTCAGCGCGGTGTTTAGAAAATCCGGCAGAGACAGACCGCTCAGCAGAAGGATTACTCCAAGCGCTATGGCAACAGTCGCAGGATTGACTGTTTTTTTGAGCGTCTGCATCGCCGCAGGTTCTTTTGCCCGTTCCGCCGGAGCGGTAAGAGAGGAACCGACCGTCCAGAGAATCAACTGATCGACAATCGAATAAATGGCAATATACAATCCGCCCCGTTCCGGAAACAAAGCCGTTATAATAGGGATTCCCATAAAACCGCAGTTACCGAACATGATGCAGGCGCGATAAACATTTCTCGTATTACCTTTCAGTCCGCTTCGCGCAGCCAATCCGATTGCCAGCCAATACAGTATCAGGTACAGTACGGCGGCAATCACAAGAATGGACAGGGAAGAAAGAAATTCTTTTTGCGTCGCCCCGTTGAAGGTATTGGTAAAGATTAAAAGCGGCAGAATTACTTTTGTAATCAGGCGTGAAAGCAGAGTCAGTCCATGGCGGTCCAGTACGCCGCATTTGACCGTCAGTACGCCCACGCCGGCATAGATGACAAAGCTTCCGATTTGTTCCAGTACACAGACGACCATCCCGTAATCTCTCCTTTTAAAGGTTCTCTTATTATTGTAAAGCGCCGGTACTGAAATCACCATTTTCGTTTCATAAATGGCGTTTAATATTATTTAATGCTATAATAAAGTGAACGCCATGACGGGAGATGATTGCAATGAACACACAAGAATTAAAATGCTTTATTGTGGCGGCGGACCGCCTGAATTTTACCAGGGCGGCGCAGGAGCTTTATGTGACGACGCCGACCATTACGCACCATATTCAAAAATTGGAGCAGGAACTGGGGGTGCAGCTTTTTATCCGGGACAGTAAGTCGGTACGCCTGACAGCCGCAGGGGAAATTTTTTATCATGACGCCCACGATATACTTCTTCGCATAGAAAGGATTCCGGCGCGGCTGGAGACGGCAAAAAAACGGGAGCAGACGCTGTTGCGGATTGGCTGCACTATGTGGCATGATACCGAATGGATCGTAAAAATCCTGAATGCTTTCAGGCAGGAAATGCCGGATGTCAGTCCCAGGATCTATCTGGATGATTATTTTCAGATAATGAGCCGTTTGACGGAAAATCAGCTTGACCTGGCATTTGGGACAAAAACTATGCTTACAGGCGTTGACGGATGCCGGTTCCGGCAGCTTTATACGGGACACAGCAAGGCGGTTTTCCTTAGAGGAATGATCCCCGGCGCACAGGAGAAAATCCCGCTGTATGAGTTGGAAGCATATCCGCTGGTTGTACTCAGACAGAAGAATGTTCCCAAAATGAAAGACGACAAAGTGGAACGGATGCTCGTATCCAGACCGGGAGAATACAATGTGATCCGTCAGGACGACGTCGAGGCGGTATTGGCTCTGGCGCAAAGCGGTTACGGCGTCGGTATCCTGCCGGAATACGCTTTTGGCAAAGAGGATATCCTTTCCAATGTACAGGTCTGTGATATTGCAGACAGCGCGCCTATTGAATATGGTCTGATCTATGCCGCGGGACAAAAAAATCCCATGATCAAACGGTTTATGGACTGTGCCCTGCATCTTGCCTCAAAATAAGACTTGCCTCAAAATAAGATTTGTGCTCGGTACCAATAAGTGATACAGTATAGATAAAGAAAAATCCGGAAGGGAGAAGAACGATGAATATCAAAACGCAATGTTGCGGAATCGTATTGCTCTTGGTTATCCTGTACTTTTATGTTTGCCGCAAAAAAATCAAACTGAATACCGCGCAGGCGTTTATGAGATTGTTCTGGATTACTTTTTTAAATCTTTCTTTGGATACGTTGTCCATCGTTTTGCTGACCTATCATGAGTACGTTCCGGAAACGTTGATCAATTTTGTGTGCAAATCTTATATTTCCACAATCGTATTGACCGGATTGGCGGCTCTTTTATATATATGTACGGACATTTACGGCGAGAGCAGGGCTTACCGGAGGATTTGCACGGTCAGCGGTCTGACGGCTGCGTTTGGGATTATTCTGATCTTTGCGTTTCCGATTTATAAATCATGGGAAAGCGCCGAGCGGGTTTATACCTACGGGGCAAGCGTGCTGACAACCTATTTGTTTACGGCTGCGTTTTTGATTTGCATTGTGATTTTACTGATTTCCCAAAAGAAAAAAATTGACCCGAGAAGATGGGATGCGATGCGGATCTGGATGATTTTGTGGCTGGGCGCGGCTATTATGCAGTTTTTCTTTAATGAAATGCTGTTGGTGGGTTTTGCGAGCGCAATCGGAATTGTGATTATCTATCTGAAACTGGAAAATCCCGAATTGAATATGGATAAAAGCACGGGAATGTTTAATCAGGAAGCGATGCTTTTATATACGGAACAGCTCCATCGGAAGGAAATTCCGTATGCGATGATTGAGCTGATTATGCCCAATTCTTTTTGCGTCCATGCTTCCACGGGAGAGCAGGACGCCGTTCAGAGGCAGATAATTGCTTATTTGCTGGGAATACCGGATGCGTATCTTTTTAAAAACGAAGAAGACGAAGCGGTTCTGATCTTTGAAGAGCGGGAGAAAGCGGAGTTATATCTCGATATCCTTAAGAGCCGCTTTGATTTTGGATGGGGAGAGGATGGAAATAACTATATCAATCCCGAGTGGGTTTATATGCCGGACGGAAGTATTATTACGAGAAGCGAGGATGTCATACATCTGTTGGGGTATGCCAGAATGAACGGCAAAAACTATGCGGAAGAGGATACCGTCGTCATCGACCGCAGGCTTTTAGACGATATGTATCGGGAAAAAAGCGTGGAAACGCTGATTATGGACGCGTTGGAGCATGACAGGGTGGAGGTCTTTTATCAGCCGATTTATTCTACGAAGGAAAAGCATTTCACTTCGGCGGAAGCGTTGGCGCGTATCCGTGACAAGGACGGAAATCTGGTGCCTCCGGGAGTGTTTATCGAAATCGCGGAAAAGAACGGGAGCATTATGCGGCTCGGCGAGAGAGTGTTTGAGAAAGTATGCCGTTTCCTGCGGGACAACAAACCCGAGCGGTACGGCTTGGAATACATAGAAATCAATCTTTCCGTCGTACAGTGCGCTTATGAACATCTGGCGGAAAGTTTTATGAGAATTATGGAAAAATACCAGATACCGCCGGAACGGATTAACCTGGAGATTACAGAGTCGGCTTCGGTGGGAGAAAAAAAGATTCTGCTGGACAATATGAAAGAGCTGATGGATTACGGCGTGAAATTTTCGCTGGATGATTTCGGCACCGGACAGTCCAATCTGAACTATATTGTGGAAATGCCGGTCGATATTGTTAAATTTGACCGCAACATGATCCTGTCGTATTTTGAGAACGGAAAGGCTAAATATGTGATGGACGCGGCGATGCACATGATTCACGGAATGAAACTGCAGATCGTATCGGAGGGCATTGAGACAAGAGAACAGTTTGATACGATGACAAAGCTGGGGATCAGCTATATTCAGGGCTATTATTTTTCAAAGCCGCTGCCGGAAAACGAGTTTTTGGATTTTATCAGCCGGAGACGGTAAAACGTTCACGGGCACATGTTGAAAAACATAACGGAAAGTGATATAATAGGGATATGCTTGGGGAAGCAAATATACGGAAAAAGGGGTTGGGACAAATGAATAAAAAAAGACACAACACGATACATTCCATCAAAGCGAAAATCTGTGTGATTATTGACATTGCGATTATTCTGACGGGCGTGTTGGTACTTCTGAATTATTCTTCCAGAGCAAAAGAACAAATTTCAACCGTATCGCAGCATTATATCAACGACTTGTCGGTGGCATACGGAAGCACCCTTGACAATGAGATCAAACGTGCCGGAGGGGATTCCTACAGCGTGCTGAAATCCGACAATCTTTCAATGAAGCTGGATAACGTCGGTATGGCAGGCGTTGAATCTAGTTATGTGTATGTTGTGAAGGCGGACGGCGCGATGGTATACCATCCTGACGGCAGCAAGATCGGCAAATCCGTGGAAAACGCGGTTGTCAAACAGGCGTGCGAGGATCTGCAGGCGGGACGGACGGTTGAAAGCGGCGTCGTTTCTTATGAATATAAAGGCGTTACCAAATATGCGGCACTATATGTCAGTACATATGAAGATTTTATCCTGATTGTAACGGCGGACGAGGATGAAATCTTTGCACCGGTCAGACAGATGAATGTGGTAGGCGGAGTCGGCATGGTAATCGCTGTTTTCCTGTGCAGCGTGATCGGATATCTGCTTGTGAGCAAGATGATTAAGCCGGTGGAAAAATTGACGGATTATCTGACAGATAAAATTTCCAATATGGACTTTACGGTGGATGAAGAGCAGGAAAAACTTGCCGGGCATAAGGATGAGATCGGCAGCATGAGCAAGGCGGTATCCCGGTTGAGGGAAAAACTTGCCGAGGTTGTGGAAAATATCCGTACCCACAGTGAAATGCTGATGACGGCGGCTGACGATTTGAGCGGCAGCGCTTCGGAAACCGCTACGACAATGGATCAGGTGGAGAATGCGGTTAATGATATTGCCCAGGGAGCAAACTCTCAGGCGGAGGAAACCCAGTCGGCAACGGAAAACGTTGTGGAAATGGGCAACATGGTAGAGGAAAGCAACGAAGTCGTGGAACAGTTGGTAGAATATGCTTCCAAAATGAAGGAATCCAGCAACCGGGCAAAAGCGATCTTAACGGAGTTAGATCAGGTAAACCGCAGGACGGAGCAGTATATCGACGTTATTGCAAAGCAGACGGATACGACAAACGATTCCGCTAAGAAAATCAGCGAAGCGGCAAGCATGATTACGGAGATCGCGGAGGAAACCAATCTTCTTTCCTTAAACGCTTCCATTGAAGCAGCAAGGGCGGGCGAACAGGGACGCGGATTTGCGGTGGTCGCTTCCCAGATTCAGAAACTGGCGGAACAGTCCAACGAATCGGCGCAGCAGATCGGAGATATTATCAGTGTATTGCTTTCCGACAGTAAGAAAGCGGTGGAAATCATGTCCGACGTCAGAGCGAGCATGAAAGAACAGAGCGAGCATGTGGAGAAGACGGACCAGGCGTTCGGAGAGATCAGGACGGAAGTGGAAGGCTCCATTGAAGCGATGCACTATATTTCCGAAAAAATGAACCGGATGGACGAAGCGAGAGGCAAGGTCATTGACGTGGTACAGGCGCTGACGGCAATTGCCGAAGAGAATGCGGCGAGCACGGAAGAGACGTCGGCTGCCGTTACGGAGGTTTCCGCAATCGTGACGGGAATTTCGGATAAATCGGAAGAGCTTCGCAAGGTGGCGCAGGGCATGGAAGATAGCATGAGCATATTTAAAATCTGATTTTGAGATAAGCCAAAAGAATAGAAGCAAAAAGACATAAATGACAAGAAGGGCTGTCCTGTTGGAGAAAGAAATAATTTCTAAAGGGACAGCCTAATTTTCTCTTTTTTTTAAACTGCATTTGTGATACAATGCAAAGTAGTGTGTATGGGAATGGAGAAATGAAATGGCGCAGCATGAGGAGGAGCAGTTACAAAAGAAACGCCGTAAAAGGGTAAACAGGCTGAAAAAAATAATTGTAACTGTAGTGCTTGCTGCAATACTGATACCGACAATCGCCAGCATCGTTTTGGGCGTCCGGCTGCATGTGATAAGCGACAGGCTAAAGCAGTCGCAGAACGAACAGAAAGAGCTGCAGGATGAGCTGGAGAAACTGACCAAAGATTCCGATGATCTGAGAGCGCAGTTAGAGTCTGCACAGCAGGAGGCGGCTGCGGCGAAGGAAGCCGATACGGTCCTGGAAAGCGAGAACAGCGTACAGGACGTGACAAGCGCCGACGGCATCAAGCGGGTGTATCTGACCTTCGACGACGGACCGAGCGTGAATACGGCGGCGATTTTGGATTTGCTTGCCCAATATCAGGTAAAAGCGACTTTTTTTGTGGTAGGGGATACCAGTGAAGAAGGGAAGGCGCTTTACCGGCGGATCGTGGCGGAAGGACACAGCATCGGGATTCATTCCTATAGCCATGTGTATAAGGAAATTTATGCTTCCGAGGACGCGTTTTTTGACGACTTTTATCTGATGTCGGACTATTTGTACGATGTGACGGGCGTCAGACCGTCTATCTGCAGGCTGCCGGGCGGAAGCAGCAATACGGTCAGCGATATCGATATGGCGGGCGTGGTAAACAGGCTGAACGCACAGGGCGTTACCTGTTATGATTGGAATATTTCGGGCGGCGATGCCGACGGGCATGACTTGTCAGCGGAAGAAATTGCCGAAAACGTGCTGACCGGAGTGGACAGGTTCCAGACATCCATCGTGTTGCTGCACGACGGAGGAGGCAAAGCGGTTACCGTAGACGCTTTGCGGCTGATTTTAGAAGACCTGACAGGCAGGGAGCAATTGGAGATCAAGCCGATTACGGAGGAAACTCCGATTATTTTGCATATTACACATTAGAAAAAGGAGAGGAAATACAATGGGCTTTTTTCAGGACTTAAAAGAAGATTTATCCATGGCGGTAAACGAATTGATCCCGGAGGCGGATGAAGAACTGACAAATCCGGAAGAAACCGCAGAAAACAAGGAAGAGACCGTAGAGAATAAGGAAGAAACGGCAAAAGAGGATGAGGTCGTTGTAAACGAAGACGCTTTTCGCGCCGCGGTAGACCGTTTGGGCGAGGATACGGAGTTGTTTGCCGGCGCTTCCTTGCAGGAGCAGGAAGAAGAGACCGGAGCGCAGGCTGGAGAAGACCGGGCGGATGATGAGACGCAGCCGGAGCTTTCAGAGGAACAGCCCGCAGAGCAACCGGAAGCGCCCTGGGAGGAAACGCTGAAAGAGGAAACATCTGCGGAGGAAAGCGCAGAGCGTAATCCTGAGGATGAAAATTTAACCGCTGGGGGCGCGGACAGCTTGATCAAAGAGGTCTGCGAGGAAATAGAACAGGCGGATGAAGAAACAGAATTAGAAAAAGAGGTAGGAAAAGTCATGACACAGCAAAGCGAAACAGTATTAACAGGAGAAGCATTGGACGAGACAGGCGTTATTACAAACGGCATGAAAGTAACCGGCGATATCAGCAGCCAGGGTTCGTTAGACGTATTGGGTGCGATCAAAGGCAATATTGAAATCCTGGGAAAATTGAACATATCGGGAGAAGTTGAAGGAAACTCCGTTGCCGCGGAAGTATTTGCGGATTCGGCAAATATTACGGGAGAAATCCACGCCAGCGGCAGCGTGAAGGTGGGACAGAGCTCCGTCATCATCGGCAATATTTTTGCAACAAGCGCAGTCATTGCGGGCGCGGTAAAGGGCGATATCGATGTGCAGGGACCTGTCGTATTGGATACTTCCGCGATTGTTATGGGCAATATCAAATCCAAATCCGTACAGATCAACAACGGCGCGGTTATTGAAGGTATGTGTTCACAGTGCTATGCGGATGTAAATCCTGCTTCTTTTTTTCAGGATTTAAATAAATAATACCGGGGGAACTGGAAATGAAAAGAATCATGTTGAAGCTAAGCGGAGAGGCGCTTGCCGGAGAGAAGAAGACAGGGTTTGACGAAGAAACGGTCAGAGGTGTCGCGCTTCAGGTCAAACAGCTGACGGACGACGGCATCCAGGTGGGAATCGTCATCGGCGGCGGCAATTTCTGGCGGGGGCGTACCAGCGAACATATCGACAGGACGAAAGCGGATCAGATCGGTATGCTTGCAACTGTGATGAATTGTATTTATGTGTCGGAAATTTTCCGTTCCGTGGGAATGAAAACCAGTATTCTGACGCCTTTTGAATGCGGGTCTTTTACCAAATTGTTTTCCAAGGACCGGGCAAACAAATATTTTGAAAAGGGAATGGTCGTCTTTTTTGCAGGCGGCACGGGACACCCGTATTTTTCTACGGATACAGGCGTTGTCTTAAGAGCCGTAGAGGTGGAAGCGGAGGTTATCCTGTTGGCAAAAGCCGTTGACGGCGTGTATGACGACGATCCGAGGACGAATCCTGCGGCAAAAAAATACGACGAGGTTTCCATTGACGAAGTCATTGCAAAGAATCTGCAGGTGGTGGATATGACGGCGTCCATCCTGGCAAGGGATAACCGGATGCCGATGTGGGTTTTCGGGCTGAACGGGGAAAACAGTATCGTCAACACGGTTTCCGGAAAATTTAACGGAACGAAAGTAACCGTTTCTCCATAGAGAGCAGGGAAACGGCGTAAAGCTGCGGGCAGCAATGTGAGTCAGAGAATAGAGGATCAGAAATAGGAGGATAATCCAAATGGATGAGAGACTGAAGGTATATGATGAAAAAATGCAGAAGGCGGTTGAATTTCTTGCTTCGGATTTTGCGTCCGTGAGGGCGGGACGCGCGAATCCCCATGTATTGGATAAAATCAAGGTTGATTATTACGGTACGCCCACACCTTTGCAGAGCGTTGGGAATATCAGCGTTCCGGAACCGCGTATGATCCAGATCGCGCCTTGGGAAAAAAGCCTGATTAAAGAAATTGAAAAAGCGATTATGATGTCGGACGTGGGAATTACGCCTACCAACGACGGCTCGGTTATCCGCCTTGTATTTCCGGAACTGACTGAAGAGCGCCGTAAGGAGCTTGTAAAGGATATTAAGAAAAAAGGCGAAGATAATAAGGTAGTAGTCAGAAACGCCCGCCGCGACGGAAACGACGCGTTTAAAAAGCTGGGCAAGGGAGAAATTTCAGAGGATGAGGTAAAACAGCTTTCCGACGAACTGCAGAAGCTGACGGATAAGTATATCAAGGAAATTGATAAAATGGTAGACGAAAAATCAAAAGAGATTTTGACCGTTTAGTTTAAAAAGAAAAATCATGAGGGGGCAGACATTTTATGCTGTTCCCTTTTGTGCGATTTTGCGAGAAAGGTTGGATAAGATGAACGTACCCAAGCATGTTGCTATCATTCTGGACGGAAACGGCAGATGGGCAAAGAGCAAAGGGATGCCCCGCAATTACGGTCATGCCCAGGGAAGTAAAAATGTGGAAATTATCTGTGAAGAAGCCTATCGGATGGGGATTCAATACCTGACTGTTTATGCTTTTTCCACAGAGAACTGGAACCGTCCCAAGGACGAGGTGGACGCGTTGATGAAACTGTTGCGTAATTATATGAAAACCTGCCTGAAAACGGCGGCGAAAAACCGGATGTGCGTCAGGGTAATCGGGGATAAGACCGGACTGGACGACGATATCCGTAACAGAATCGAAGAACTGGAAGCGGCTACGGTAAATAACGACGGGCTGCATTTTCAGATCGCCTTAAATTACGGGAGCCGGGATGAAATTATCCGCGCCGTAAAAAAGATTATGACCGATACCGAAAAGGGGAAACTTTTGCCGGAACAGATGAATGAGGCGGTTTTTGCAAATTATCTGGACACCGCGGGGATTCCGGAACCGGATCTTTTGATCCGCACAAGCGGAGAGGAGAGAATCTCCAACTTTTTGCTTTGGCAGCTTGCCTATACGGAATTTTATTTTACGGATGTGCCGTGGCCGGCGTTTACCAAAGAGGAACTGGTCAAAGCGGTGGAAGAATATAACAGAAGGGACCGCAGGTTCGGGCTGGTAAAGGAGGAGCAGGATGTTTAAGACAAGATTGATAAGCAGTATTTTTCTGGTAATCATCGTTGCCTCGGCTTTGCTTTTGGGCGGTCCGGTTTTATTCGTCTTTACGCTTTTCGTTGCCCTGAAGGCTTTTTTTGAACTGACAAAGGCGATGCAGGTAAGAAACGACGGAGAAAAGATCAGTATTCTGGAAGTTTTCGGCGCGCTGGGCGTGCTGGGGTATTACGGCGTTCTTTGGTTTGCCAATACGGAAACTTATGTGATGCTGACGATTACGCTGACCATTGTGGCGGTTTTGTTTGTTTATGTATTCGCTTTTCCCAGATATCATGCGAACCAGATTATGGCGACGGTTTTTTCTTTTATTTATGCGCCGATTATGCTTGCTTATTTATATCTGACAAGAAATCTGGAAAACGGCATTTATGTGGTATGGCTGATTTTTATCAGCTCCTGGATCTGCGATACCTGCGCCTATCTGTCGGGAATGGCGTTGGGCAAACATAAGCTGGCGCCCGTGCTGAGTCCGAAAAAATCCGTGGAAGGCGCAGTCGGAGGAATTGTGGGCTCGGCTTTGGTCGGTTTCCTCTATGCGCTTATTTTACAAAAGCTCGGCATACATCAGGAAGCTTTGCTCTGGGGCTTTCCTCTGATTTCGGCGGTCGGCGCCATGATCAGTCAGGTGGGGGATCTGGCGGCTTCGGCGATCAAGCGCAATTTCGGGATCAAGGATTACGGAAAGCTGATACCCGGACACGGCGGCGTTATGGACCGGTTCGACAGCGTGGTATTTACGGCGCCGATGATTTATTATCTGGCGGTGCTGTTGTTAAAATAAAATGCGGGACAGGGGAAGGATTATGAAAAATCTTGTTTTACTGGGCTCGACAGGCTCTATCGGAACACAGACGTTAGAAATTGTCGATGCTTATCCGGAACAATTACATATCATGGCGCTTGCGGCGGGAAGCAATGCGCGGAAAATGGAAGAGCAGGTACGCAAATACAAGCCTGCGTATGCGGTTATGTATGAGCAGGCTGCGGCAAAGGATTTGAAAGAACGGCTTGCGGATACAGACGTGACGGTACTGTGCGGGATGGACGGAATGATCCGGATCGCGACGCTTCCCGAGGCGGATACGGTGCTGACCGCAGTGGTGGGTATGATCGGCATCAGACCGACGATCGAGGCGATTGAGGCGGGAAAAAATATTGCTCTTGCCAACAAGGAAACCCTTGTGACGGCGGGACATCTGATCATGTCGTTAGCAAAGTCTGAAGGAGTATCCGTTTTGCCGGTAGACAGCGAACACAGTGCGATTTTTCAGTCTTTAAACGGAGAACCGAAGAAGCGGCTGAAAAAAATATTGCTGACGGCTTCGGGCGGACCGTTCAGAGGCATGAACAGGGATGCCTTGCGGACCAAGACCGTTGGGGACGCCTTGAAACACCCGAACTGGTCCATGGGCAAAAAGATTACCATCGATTCCGCGACCATGGTCAACAAAGGGCTGGAGGTCATGGAGGCAGGATGGCTGTTTGATGTAAATTATGACCGGATTCAGGTTGTAGTACATCCCCAAAGTATCATACATTCTATGGTAGAGTATGTTGACGGAGCGGTTATGGCGCAGCTTGGGCTTCCAGATATGAAGCTGCCCATACAATACGCCCTGTTTTATCCGGACAGACTGCCCATGGATACGAAAGGTATAGATTTTTTTAAGCTTGGGCAGATTACATTTGAAGAGCCGGATTTAGAGACGTTTACGGGACTGAAGCTTGCTTATGATGCTTTTCGTGCCGGAGGAAGTATGCCGACGGTATATAATGCGGCGAATGAAAAGGCGGTAAGTCTCTTTTTGCAGGAAAAAATCCGCTTTTTGGACATTGCGGATATTATCGGCGAGGCGATGAGCAGGCACAGGACCATTGAAAATCCGAATTTGGATCAGATTTTGGAAACGGAAGCCTGGTGCTATGAATTGATTGAGAGCAGGTGGTAATTTGGGCGTTGTTTTATTTATCATTATTTTTTGCGCCGTGGTTGTAGCGCATGAGTTTGGACATTTTATTGTGGCGAAAGCAAACGGCATTCATGTGGTGGAGTTTTCCGTCGGCATGGGACCGACGATCTTTCATTTCGATAAAGGAGACACCCGGTATTCCCTGAAGCTTCTGCCTTTAGGAGGCGCCTGTATGTTTGAGGGCGAAGACGGGCTGAACGCGGAGGAAGAACAGCCGGAGTGTGACGGGGAAGGCGCCGCCAAGGCTGAGTGCCGCCGGGAGGAACTGGGAACCTTAAAAAAATCCGGCGCTTTTCCGGATGCGCCTGTCTGGGCAAGAATCGCCACGGTGGTAGCCGGACCTATTTTTAACTTTATCCTTGCGTTTCTTTTTTCTGCGATTATCGTAGGCAGTATCGGTTCGGATGTGGCGGTCATCGGCGCGGTCGGAGAGGACAGCGCAGCCGAAGAGGCGGGACTGATGGAAGGAGACGAAATTGTAGAGCTGAACGGTCATAAAATACATTTGTTCCGTGAGATTTCCCTGGAAGCGATGCTCAACGAAGGGGAAGCCGTGGATATTGTATACAAAAGAGACGATAAGCTGCACGCCACGACCCTTTATCCCAAGTATTCCGAAGCCGACGGCAGATATTATTACGGGCTCGGCGCGCAGGCGGGATATACGAAGTTCGGACCGGCAGGCGTGATCAAATACAGTCTGTATGAGGTAAAATATTGGGTCGATACCACGGTAAAAAGTCTCGGTATGCTCCTGACCGGTAAGGCGGGCGTACAGGATTTGTCGGGACCCGTGGGCATGGCGGACGTGGTAGGCGATATTTATACGCAGTCCAAAGAAGACGGAGCTTATTATGTATGGCTGAATATGTTGAATTTTGCCATATTGCTGAGCGCAAATTTGGGCGTATTAAATCTGATTCCGTTTCCGGCTTTGGACGGCGGCAGGCTGTTGTTCCTGATTATCGAGGCGATCCGAAGAAAGCCCATCCCGCCCGAGAAAGAAGGTATTTTTCATTTTGTAGGATTTGCGCTTCTGATGCTTTTGATGGTCGTAGTCATGTACAACGATATTGTCCGTCTGGTAACCGGAGGTTAGCGATAAAGGAAGCTGCGAGCCGGAGAATGACCGGAGCAGAGAGAAATAAGTCGGAAGGGAAAAACAAGAAACAGAAAATAGATTTGAAAATAGATTAACATTGATACTTGCATTCTTCTTCACACTGTGCTAAACTATTCACGTTGTGAAAAGAGATGGTCCTCTGTTACAGATCGTATTAAGAACATCCAATACGGAAGGAGATAGACACAATGAACGAAATTATCAAAGAAATCGAAGCGGCTCAGTTAAAAGAGAACGTACCTCAGTTTAACGTTGGCGATACCGTGAAAGTATACGGTAAGATCAAAGAAGGTAACCGCGAAAGAATCCAGGTTTTTGAAGGGACTGTTATTAAGAAACAGGGCGGAAGCAACAGAGCAACCTTCACGGTAAGAAAAAATTCCAACGGCGTCGGCGTTGAAAAGACCTGGCCTTTACATTCTCCCAATGTTGAGAAGGTAGAAGTAGTAAGACAGGGTAAAGTAAGACGTGCAAAACTCTACTATTTAAGAGACAGAGTCGGAAAGAAAGCAAAAGTAAAAGAATTAGTAAAATAGTTCACGATCGGGGACAAATACGAAAGTACTTGTCCCCTTGCTTTTTTATGTAGTACAATGAAATGGAGAAAAAGATAAAGGAGCGCGTATGGCAAAAAGAAAAGGTCTGACCTTTTATCAGAAAAAGAAAAAAATCAGTGCTTCTCTTATGAAGGAAATATGGAGTTATGTCTTTTTGGTTATAGCGTCGGTGCTGGTGGCGTTTGTGCTGGTGTTTTCCGTTGGAATGAAGACCAGCGTGATCGGCGTGTCCATGGAGCCTGCGCTTTATAACGGGCAGGAGGTTCTGGTAAACCGGCTGATCTATAAACTGGTGTCGCCAAAGAGCGGAGACGTGGTGGTGTTTCTGCCCAACGGGAACCAGAATTCCCACTATTATGTCAAGCGCGTTGTTGCCGAGCCGGGAGATACGGTCGTGATCAGGGAGGGCGTTTTGTATGTCAACGATGTGCCCTATACAGAGGTGGAATTGGATAAAATTGCAGATCCGGGCATATTGGAAAATCAACTGACCCTGGAAAAGGATGAATATTTTGTGGTGGGAGATAATATCAACAACAGCGAGGACAGCAGATCGGGGAATATCGGACCTGTCCGCAGCGATTCAATTGTGGGAAAGGTATGGTTCCATATGGCGAGCTCGGAAAGCAATATGGGATTTGTAGAATAGGTGGAGAAATGAATTATCAGTGGTATCCGGGTCATATGACCAAAGCAAAGCGGATGATGGAAGAAAATATCAAATTGATCGATCTGATGATCGAATTGGTGGATGCCAGGATTCCGTTAAGCAGCCGTAATCCGGACATTGACAGGCTGGGGCAGAATAAGGCGAGGCTTGTTTTATTAAACAAGGCGGATCTTGCCGACGCCGGGTGCAACGAGGCGTGGAAAGCGTTTTTCAAAGAAAAAGGGTATTTTGTGGTCGCGTTAAATTCCCGTACCAGAGAAGGCATGAAGGCAATCAACCCGATTGTGCAGGAAGCATGTAAGGAAAAGATCGAGAGAGACCGCAGAAGGGGTATTCTCAACAGACCCGTGCGGGCGATGGTCGTAGGGATTCCCAATGTGGGGAAATCCACCTTTATCAATTCCTTTGCGGGAAAGGCGTGCGCCAAGACCGGAAATAGGCCGGGGGTAACCAAAGGGAAACAGTGGATTCGTCTGAACAAAAATTTGGAGCTTTTGGATACGCCGGGGATTCTCTGGCCGAAGTTTGAGGATCAAAAGGTGGGTATGAGGCTTGCAATGATCGGCTCCATGAATGATGAAATACTGAATATAGAGGAATTATCCATAAACCTGATCGGCATTTTAAAGAGGGAGTATGGAGGCGTATTGGAGAAGCGTTACGGCGTCAGTGAAGAATATGATGACGTCAAAGTGCTTGAAGAGATTGCGAAAAGCCGCAATTGTTATAAAAAAGGCGAAGAGCTGGATTTGCCGAAGGCTTCGGCGATTTTGACGGATGATTTCAGAAGCGGAAGAATCGGCAGGATTACTTTGGAAAGACCGGAAGGAAACGAAGTTGAATAAGGCGTTAAAAGAGTTTTTAAATACCAGTATTTATATATTGATTGTGTTGCTTCTGACTTACTGCGTCGTCAATTTTGTAGGGCAGCGGACGGCGGTTATCGGTTCTTCCATGGAACCGACCTTAAGCGACGGGGATAATCTGATTGTAGACAAGATTACATATCGGATTCGGGAGCCGAAGCGGTTTGAGATTATTGTGTTTCCTTATCAATATGCTTCCGATACTTATTATATCAAGCGGATTATCGGGCTTCCCGGGGAAACGGTCAGAATTGACAATGAGGGCACGATTTATATCAACGGCGAGGCGCTGGAAGAAAACTACGGAAAGGAAGTCATCCGGGAGGCGGGGCTTGCTTCTGAAGAGATCGTGCTTGGCGACGACGAATATTTCGTCATGGGGGATAACCGCAACGACAGCGCGGACAGCCGGTTTGTCAGCGTCGGCAATATCAAGCGTGAAAATATTATCGGCAGGGCGTGGATCAGGATTTATCCTTTTCAAAAATTCGGAGTATTAAAACATATTTAAGATACCTACGGAGAAAGGTCATGGAAGAAAAGATCGGAGCAATCAAAGAAAAGCTGAAAAACTGGGAAGACGCCAGGCTGTCGGAGTTTTTGGAACTTTACGGGGACGATGAAAGAAGCGGTGTGACGGCGTTGTGCGCCCATGCCGTCAAAAGAATGGTGGCATATGAAAAAGAGCTTGACCGGATAGAGGGCATGAAGGCGTATGAGAAAAAATATGCCGCATATAGCGCTGTCTGCGGAATAGACGAGGTCGGAAGAGGTCCCCTTGCGGGTCCGGTCGTGGCGGGAGCCGTGATTTTGCCAAAGGACTGCGATATTTTATACTTAAATGATTCCAAGAAGCTGACCCCGAAGATGCGGGAACGGTTGTATGACGAGATTATGGAAAAAGCGGTGGCGACCGGTATCGGTTTTGCATCGGAAAAGAGAATTGACGAAATCAATATTTTAAATGCAACTTATGAAGCAATGCGCGAGGCTATTGGGAAATGTGAAAAACAACCCGATATATTATTAAACGACGCAGTTACCATTCCCGGCGTAGAGATCAGACAGGTGCCGATTATCAAAGGGGACGCAAAAAGCGTGTCCATAGCGGCGGCAAGCATTATTGCCAAGGTCACGAGGGACCGGCTGATGGTAGAAATGGACGAAAAATATCCGGGCTACGGCTTTGCGTCAAATAAAGGATATGGAAGCAGCGAGCATATAGAAGCGCTGAAAAGGCAGGGACCTTGCGATATACATAGGAAAACCTTTATCGGGCATTTTGTGAAAGTATGAGCTTTGCTTGTTTCTATAGATAGGATGGTACATGAGTTTACAATTATCCAATTTATTTCAGAATCAAAATAGCGTATCCGGCGTAAATACAGACGTTTCGGGAACGGGAACGCGCGTACCCGTTGACGGCGCGCAGTCAGGTCCCGGCGGGGCGACGGTAGGAGGAAAGCCTTTGAGCGATTTTGCGCCGGGGAGCAGTCTGACCGGACAGGTCGTTTCCACAGGAAACGGTACGGTAACCATACAGCTTGCCGATTCGTCTCTGATCTCGGCTTCCTTAAGGGCGGGGATTTCTCTCAATGCGGGGAGCCAGGTTACGTTTCTTGTCAATTCCAACCACAACAATCAGATGGTGTTAAGCCCGTTATTTACCAATCTTTCCCAAAGTCCTAATGTGGAAAACGCGCTGCGCGCGGCGGAGCTGCCCTTAAATCCCCAAACGGCGGGAATGGTGGAAACCATGATGGAGCAGGGCATGAGCATTGATAAAAATTCCCTGCTTGCCATGTACAGGCAGGTGGCGGGCAATCCGGGCATAGATAGTAAAACGGTCGTAAAACTGGCGCAGATGGACCTTGCGGTAAACGAATTAAACGCCGGGCAGTTGGAGGCTTACGAAAATCTGAATCATCAGCTCTCAGGCAGTATCGGAGAGATTGCGGACGGCTTGCAGCAGGTCTTTGCAAACGCACAAAGCGGTAATATGGACAGCCTGCTGCAGTTGTTTGACGGAATAGCACAATTGTTGCAAAGCGGAGAGAATGCCGCGTCGCAGACGGTGCTAAACGGCGCGGGTGCGGCGGACGGGAACGGAATCGCCGCGAGAGATCCGGCGCCGGGACAGGGTGCGGACGGACCGTTGCTGCAGGAAATTTTGGATGAAAAGTCGCTGCAGGAGCTTTCGGGGTTGCTCAAACAGGCGGGAGCCGGCGAAGCGCTGGCGGAACTGACGGCAAAGGGAGAGATTCCGGCAAAGGAGGTTTTGCAGAATATCAATCAGTTGCTGCAAGACCACGCGGGGACGAAAGCGGAGACGGCGCAGAATCCGGCGGCGGGAGCGGAAGCGGCGCAGGATAACGGCGCTCTTTGGAAGGAATTGCTGTCGGGACCTGCTATGGGCAGGCTGTTAAAAGAGGTTTTGCAGAGAAACTGGATGATGGAGCCGAAGGATGTGGCGGATAAGGAAAAGGTGGACGCCTTTTTTGAACAGCTAAAGTCCCAGACGGGAAAATTAGCGTCGTTTACCGCCTCCGTCCTCGGAAAGGACGCGGTTCTGACCCAGAGTACGAACCGGCTGGCGCAGAATATCGATTTTCTCAACCAACTGAACCAGACCTTTACCTATGTGCAGATCCCTTTAAAGATGAACGGACAGAATGCAAACGGGGATCTGTATGTCTATACGAACAAAAAGAATCTGGCGGCAAAGGACGGAAACGTCAGCGCTTTTTTGCATCTGGACATGGATCATCTGGGAAGCGTGGACGTCTATGTGACCATGGAAAAGCAGAAGGTCAGCACCAATTTTAAAGTACGGGATGATTCCGTGCTGGATCTGATCGAGGAGCATATCGACTGGCTGAACGAACGGCTGCAAAAACGCGGTTATCTGCTCCATGCGACGGTAGAAAAGCAGGAGGAGGAAACTTCGGTGCTTCACGAGATGCAAAAGCAGATGGGGCAGGCGGCGCTGCCGATTGCACAGGTTTCTTTTGATGCAAGGGCGTAGGAGGGGCAGGATGGAAGAGAAGAGAAAAAAACCGAAACAGGCGATCGCCTTATCCTATGATCCTTCGGACGACGCGCCGAGAGTTATCGCTTCCGGTACGGGGATTTTGGCGGAAAAGATCATTGAGAAGGCAAAGGAAGAGGACATACCGCTCCACAAAGACGATCAACTGGCGCAGACCTTATCCAAGCTGGAAATCGGCGATATGATTCCGCCGGAGCTTTATGAGGTCGTGGCGGAAATCCTTGTATTTGTGGACAGGATGGATAAGATTAAGGAAAAAATGGGAGACAGGAGACCATGAGCATATTAAATGTAGAGCATCTGACCCACGGCTTCGGAGACAGGGCGATTTTTGAGGATGTATCTTTCCGGCTGTTAAAGGGAGAGCATATCGGACTGGTGGGAGCCAACGGAGAGGGTAAATCTACTTTTATGAATATCATTACCGGTAAGCTGCAGCCGGACGAAGGAAAGATTGAATGGGCAAAGCATGTGCGGGTAGGCTATCTGGACCAGCATACGGCGCTGGAAAAGGGAATGACCATAAGGGACGTGCTTTCTTCGGCTTTTTCCTTTTTGTATGAGCTGGAAGCTAAAATGAACGAACTGTACGAACTGATAGCGACGGCGGATGAACGGCAGATGGAGGAATATATGGAAGAGGTCGGAACGATTACGGATCTTTTGACCTATCATGACTTTTATCTGATCGACAGTAAGGTGGAGGAGGTTGCAAGAGCTCTGGGACTGACACAGCTAGGGCTTGATAAGGATGTGACCGATTTAAGCGGCGGGCAGAGGACGAAGGTGCTGTTAGGAAAGTTACTGTTGGAAAAACCGGATATTCTGCTTCTTGACGAGCCGACGAATTATCTGGACGCGGAGCATATCGAGTGGCTGAAGCGATATCTGATTGATTATGAGAACGCGTTTATTCTTATTTCCCACGATATTCCTTTTTTAAACAGCGTCATCAATCTGATTTATCATATGGATCAATTAAAGCTGACCAGATATGCAGGGGATTATGACAGGTTTCAGGAAGCTTATGAAATGAAAAAAGCGCAGTTAGAGGCGGCTTATAACAGGCAGCAGAAGGAAATCGCTGATTTGAAGGATTTTGTGGCGCGCAATAAGGCGCGGGTGTCCACTAGGAATATGGCGATGTCCAGACAAAAGAAGCTGGATAAGATGGACGTGATCACGCTGGCGGCGGAAAAGCCGAAGCCGGAATTTTATTTTAAGGAAGCGAGGACTCCGGGAAAATATATTTTTCAGACGAAGGATCTGGTAATCGGTTATGACGAGCCGCTTTCGGTTCCGCTCAATCTTTCCATGGAGAGAAAGAGCAAAATTGCCCTGATCGGAGCAAATGGAATCGGAAAGTCCACGCTGTTAAAGAGTATATTAGGGCTGATACCGCCTGTTTCGGGCTTCGCGCAGTTGGGAGAATATCTTGCCGTCGGTTATTTTGAACAGGAAATGCGGCAGGATATCGATACTACCTGTATAGAAGAGATCTGGAATGAGTTTCCGGGTTTCAGCCAGTATGAGGTCAGAAGCGCCCTTGCCAAATGCGGGCTGACGACCAAACATATTGAAAGCAAGGTAAAGGTATTGAGCGGCGGCGAGCAGGCGAAGGTAAGGCTTTGCAAGATTATGAACAGGGAGAGCAATGTTTTGCTGCTGGACGAACCTACGAATCATCTGGATGCGGATGCAAAGGCTGAATTAAAACGCGCTCTGACAGAGTACCGTGGCAGCATCCTTATGGTGTGCCACGAGCCGGATTTTTATGAAGACTGGGTAACGGATGTCTGGGATTGCAGCAAGTGGACGACCAAAACAGTATAAAATGACGGGAGACCTTCCTATGCTATAGCATGGGATTGTGAGGAAAGTGAGGGAAAAGGGAATGAGTGAAACAAAAAAGGGCTTAACCGGAAGCACGTTAAAGCTGATTGCGATCGGAGCGATGTTTATCGATCATTTCGGAGCGATTGTATTGGAGCATTACCTGATGCTGCATCTTGAAGAGATACAGGCGGGAGACGGAAAACTGATGTCGATTTATATGATCGATATGGTACTGCGGCTGATCGGTCGTTTGGGCTTCCCGATTTTTTGCTTTTTATTGATCGAGGGATTCGGCTATACGAGAAGCAGGGGAAAATATGCGGCAAGACTTGGTTTGTTTGCACTGATTTCGGAGGTGCCCTTTGATCTTGGATTCAACAATCAGATTTTGGAATTTACGTATCAGAATGTATTCTTTACGCTGTTTATCGGTCTGCTGACCATATGGGGGATCGATGCGTTTTTGAAAAAGGCGGATGAGAAGCTGACGGGAACGGGCGGAGCGGTTTTACGGTTTGTGATAACCGCGGCGATTACAGCCGTGGGCATGGCTGCAGGAGAGCTTTTGAGAACCGATTATGCGGCGATCGGTGTGGGAACGATCGCAGTTATGTATCTGGCAAAGAAAAACGAAAGGGCGTGGCTTGGGATCATGGGCACCGTATCCGTGGCATGTATGGCAATCAGCTATGGCTTTGCCTGGGGATCGTGGATCTTTGGAGGAATCCTGCTGGTTATTTTGCTGATCGTTTTTCTTACGGCGGGGAAAAGACCCGGAAACGGCAGAACCCTTGCCGCGGGCTGCGGCGTCCTGACGATAGCGATGTCCGTCGAATTTACATCTTTTGCGACGGTGCCGATTGTAGCAAGCTATAACGGACAGCGCGGATGGAAGTTAAAATATGTTTTTTATTTGTTTTATCCGCTGCATATTTTATTTTGGTATTTTGTCAGTGTTTGTCTGGGAATTTATTAGCCTGTATGATCCGGCGCGGGGATGCCGGGAAGTTTCGTGTCTGGAGAGAGAAGGAGCGAAATGAATACAAATTACGGCAGAAAGCAGAACGACCGACAGATCGGAGCAGTTTATGAGGAAAAGGCATGTGCTTTTCTAAAGGAAAAGGGATTGCGGATTGTGGAAAAGAATTTCCGGGTCAGACAGGGAGAAATCGATATTGTGGCGAGGGACCGCGCGACCCTGGTCTTTGTAGAGGTTAAGTATCGCAAAAATGCGGCGAAAGGGCTGCCGGAGGAAGCGGTGGATTTCAAAAAGCAAAGGCAGATCAGCCGGGTAGCTTTGTTCTATTTATCCTTGCGGCGTTTACCGCTTTCTACGCCATGCCGTTTCGACGTGGTGGCGATCTGCGGGGAGGAGATCCGCTGGGTCCCCGATGCGTTTCCCTTTATAACCTAGGCGGCGTCAGAGAGGTTTATTGCAAATGGCAATCAAAAAACTAAAAGCGAGGTTTACGATGTATCCTGTAATCAGAAAAAGTGAGGCAAAAACGCATATGATACAAAATCAGTCCGGCGAAGCGGAATATCTGACTTTTCCCGGGCTGAGCGAACTTAGCTGTATCCGGCATCTTTTCAGCACGAGGTTGGGCGGCGTCAGCGAAGGAATATATGCTTCCATGAATTTGAGCTTCACAAGGGGAGACGAAGAGCGCAGCGTATTGGAAAACTTTGACCGGATCGGAAAGATACTGGGCGTTGGCAGAGAACAGTTTGTCTTATCCCATCAGACCCATACGGATCATATCCGGATTGTTACAAAGGAAGATGCGGGCTGCGGGCTGACAAAGCCCTTGGCTTATGAAAATATTGACGGGCTGATTACAAAAGAAAAGGGATTGGTGCTGTCCACCTTTTACGCGGACTGCGTACCGATCTATCTGGCAGATCCGGTAAAGGAGGTCATCGGCTTGTGTCATTCGGGCTGGAAGGGGACCGTAAAGGAGATCGGGACAAAAACCGTCCGTATGATGCAGGAAAACTTCGGCTGCAATCCGGCGGACATTCACGCAGCCGTTGCTCCGTCCATTTGCCAGGACTGTTACGAAGTGAGCGAAGACGTCATAAAAGAAATCCAAAAAACCTTTCAGGAGACTGAAGCGCTTTTCTATCAAAAACCTAACGGCAAATACCAGCTGAATCTATGGAAAGCATGCGAACAGACGCTGTTAAAAGCGGGCTTAAACCCCGAAAATATTGAAATAACCGATATCTGTACCTGCTGTAACCCCGACTACCTGTTTTCCCACCGCGCCTCCCATGGCAAGCGCGGCAATCTGGGTGCCTTCCTGATGCTGGTATAACATATAAAATCCCTGGCAGCGTGTAAACAAACACAGAGGGAAAGAAAAAAGGTTGCCAAAAAACAGCAGAAAAACCGGCATAGAGATCAAAGGAAACCATTAGAAAAACGCCGGCACTTAATCCGCGTACTTTGCGGATTTATGTGCCGCTGCGTTTTTCTTGAGCGCAAGCGTGTTTCCGTGGTCTCTATGCCGGTTTTTCTGCGTCGCCTTATCAACTTGATTTATGTTGCTTTTATAACCCGCCAAAATCTCTTTCATTATATTTCGCGAGCAAATCCTGAATCTTCTGCGTCGGCGTCAGGACGTTACCCATAGACAAATCGTGATTCATGAAATCGATAATGCTTGCCGTAAATTTACTCATATCGGCTTCGACGAAATAGGGCTTGTCCTTGATTTCCGGCGGAAGATAGGTCAGGTTTGTAACGACTACGCGGTCAAAGTAATTTTTGGCGTAAGCGTCGTCAAATGCTGTTAAACCTTCCGTGAAAAGACCGAAGGTGCAGCAGATAAATACCCGTTTCGCACCCATTTGCTTCAATTGTTTGGCGGTGTCGATCATGCTGCCGCCGGACGCGATCATATCGTCGATGATAATCACGTCCCTGCCCTGAATATTGTCTCCCAGAAATTCATGGGCTACAATGGGGTTTTTGCCGTTGACCACTTTTGAATAGTCGCGGCGTTTATAAAACATACCGGTATCCACGCCAAGGACGGAAGAGAAGTAGACCGCGCGGTCCAGGGCTCCTTCGTCGGGGCTGATAACGGTCATATGGTCTTTGTCAATAATCAGATCTTTTTCATAACGGAGCAAAGATCGGATAAACTGATAAGGCGGGGTAAAGTTGTCAAATCCGTTGAGGGGAGTTGCGTTTGCCACTCTGGGATCGTGAGCGTCAAAAGTAATGAAATTGCTGACGCCCATCAGACTTAATTCTTTTAAAGCATACGCGCAGTCCAAAGATTCCCTGGTGGCTCTTTTATGCTGGCGGCCTTCGTACAGGAAAGGCATGATCACATTGATCCGGTGCGCTTTGCCGTTGCACGCGGCAATCAGTCTTTTTAAATCCTGATAGTGGTCGTCGGGAGATTTGTGGTTTTCATAACCGTTTACGGTATAGGTCAGGCTGTGGTTGCAGACGTCTACCATGATGAAAAGATCCTTACCGCGGACGGATTCGTTTAAAATCGCTTTACCTTCTCCCGAACCGAAGCGCGGACAAACGGCGTCCAGTATGTAATTATCTTCAGAATAGCCTTCAAAGGCGGGATCGTTTTTTAAATCGTTATGTACGTTGGCGCGGAAGTCCACCAGATAATCATTGACCATTTTTGCGAAATCAATGCAGCTTTCAGTGGCGATGATCTTTAGGGGGGCTACCGGCATGGCATGTTCAAGTACTGATAAATTAGGCATTCTATCCTCCGTATCTGTCGGCTTTCCGGATGCCGGCAAAGATAAATTCTTACTCACTTAATTTATCATTCTGCTAGTGACACGTCAAGGAATTTCTAGTAGAATGGATAAGAAGGAGCAGCTATGAAAAAGACGGAACACATTGTAAAAACAATAGAACCCGGCAGTATCGCCGAGGAAATGGAGATTGCCCCGGGAGATATACTGTTGCAGATTAACGGTCAGGATATTGAAGATATTTTTGATTATCAGTATCTGATACAGGATGAATATATCGAAGTACTGGTCAGAAAGCCGGATGGAGAAGAGTGGCTTTTGGAAATAGACAAGGACGAGCAGGAAGACCTGGGAATTGAGTTTGAAAACGGGCTGATGGATGAATACCGTTCCTGCCATAATAAGTGCATTTTTTGTTTTATCGATCAGATGCCCAAGGGCATGAGGGATACGCTTTATTTTAAAGACGATGATTCCAGACTTTCCTTTTTGCAGGGAAATTACGTGACTCTGACCAATATGTCGGAGCATGACGTAAACAGGATTATCAAATATCATTTAGAGCCCATCAATATATCCTTCCAGACCATGAACCCTGAGCTTCGCTGTAAAATGCTGAACAACCGCTTTGCGGGCGAGGCGTTAAAGAAAGTGGACGCGTTTTATGAAGCGGGGATTGCCATGAACGGTCAGATTGTGCTGTGCAAGGGGATCAACGACGGAAAGGAGCTGGATGACAGCATTAGGGCTTTGACGAAATACCATCCTTGTCTGGAAAGCGTTTCGGTTGTACCGGTGGGCTTGTCCAAATTCAGGGAAGGACTGTATCCTTTGGAGCCTTTTTTAAAAGAAGATGCGAAGGATGTTTTGGAAATCATCCATAAGTGGCAGAACCATATGTACGAAAAATACGGAACGCATTTTATCCATGCAAGCGACGAATGGTATCTGCTTGCCGGAGAGCCCCTTCCGCCGGAGGAAAACTACGACGGATATCTGCAGCTTGAAAACGGCGTCGGAATGCTGACGCTGTTAAAGACGGAGTTTCGGGAAGCGCTGAAAGAGGAAGTGGAAAAATCAGGCGGCAGATCGGATGAAAGCAGGCATGAGGAAATGACTCTTGTAACCGGGAAGTTAGCATATGCTACCATTAAGGAAATGGCGGAGGAAATGATGAAATGGTTCCCCAATATCAGGCTCCATGTGGAAGCGATTATCAACGAATTTTTCGGCGAGATGATCACGGTCTCGGGGCTTTTGACGGGACAGGATATCATCGGACAGTTAAAAGGGAAGAAGCTGGGAGCGAGAATATTGCTGCCCCAAAACGTATTGCGGAGCGGGGAAAACTATTTTCTGGACGATATTACGCTGCCGCAGTTGGAAGAAACTTTACAAGTCCGGGCAGATATTGTAAAATCAAGCGGGCAGGATTTTGTCCGCACCATTCTTTACGGGTCCGAATAATCGGAGGACCGGTTGCATTGTTTTGAGAACAGGAGAACGTAATGAGCAATAAAAAGGGAAAACCTATCGTCGCAGTGGTAGGCAGACCAAACGTAGGAAAGTCAACATTATTTAACGCCCTTGCAGGATCGATGATTTCGATCGTTAAGGATACGCCGGGCATTACCAGGGACCGGATCTATGCGGATGTGACGTGGCTGAATTATCATTTTACCCTGATTGATACCGGAGGCATTGAACCGGAGTCAAAGGACGTCATTTTGTCGCAGATGAGAGAACAGGCGCAGATTGCCATCGATACGGCGGATGTGATTTTATTTATGGTGGACGTCAAGCAGGGGCTTGTAGACGCGGATGCAAAAGTGGCGGATATGCTGCGCCGCTCCCGTAAGCCGGTGCTTCTTGTGGTAAATAAAGTGGATCATTTTCAGAAGATGATGGCGGACGTCTATGAGTTTTACAATCTGGGAATCGGCGATCCCCATGCGATATCTGCGGCGAACCAGATGGGAATCGGCGATCTTTTGGATGAGGTGGTTGCGCTGTTTCCCGAAAGCGACGGCGAAGATGAGGAGGACGACAGACCCAAGGTGGCGATCGTCGGAAAGCCCAATGTGGGGAAAAGCTCCATCATCAATAAACTCATCGGCGAAAACAGGCTGATCGTATCGGATATTGCCGGTACGACCAGAGACGCGGTGGATACGCCGGTTAAGTACAACGGAAAAGAATATGTCTTTATCGATACGGCGGGGCTTAGAAGAAAAAATAAGATCAAGGAAGAACTGGAACGGTACATGATCGTCCGCACGGTAAGCGCCGTAGAGCGCGCCGACGTGGTTGTTCTTGTGATCGATGCCGTGGAAGGCGTGACCGAGCAGGATGCGAAAATCGCGGGAATTGCCCACGAAAGGGGCAAGGGAATGATCATTGCGGTCAATAAGTGGGATGCTGTGGAAAAGGACAATAAGACCATTTACCGCTTTACGGAGAAAGTACGCAATACGCTTTCTTTTATGCCCTATGCGGAGTTGATTTTTATTTCCGCAAAAACAGGTCAGAGATTGAATAAACTGTATGAGACCATTGATACGGTGATTGAGAACCATTCCCTGCGGGTAGCGACGGGCGTGTTAAATGAGATTATGACAGAAGCGGTAGCGCTGCAGCAGCCGCCTTCGGATAAGGGAAAACGGCTGAGGCTTTACTATATTACCCAGGTTTCCGTAAAACCTCCGACTTTTGTGATCTTTGTAAACGATAAGGAACTGATGCACTTTTCCTATCAGAGATATATGGAAAATAAGATCAGGGAGGCATTTGGCTTTAAAGGGACGCCCCTTCATTTTATTATCAGGGAGCGGAAGGAAACAACATAGCAAAAGGAAAAGAGGACAAATAAAATGATACGTGTGATATGTTTGCTGATCGGATATTGTTTCGGATTATTTCAGACTGCATTTATTTATGGTAAAATGCACGGAATTGATATCAGAGAACGGGGAAGCGGAAATTCGGGTACGACCAACGCCCTGCGGGTGCTTGGGAAAAAAGCGGGGCTGATCGTTTTCCTCGGCGACGCGCTGAAGGCGGTATTCGCTATGGCGCTGGTACATATTCTGTTTGAGGCAAAATATCCGGATATGGGAGCGTTGCTGCGGATTTATGCGGGCGCAGGAGTCGTATTGGGACACAATTTCCCCTTTTATATGGGTTTTAAGGGCGGAAAAGGCATTGCAGCCACGGGAGGAATGAGCCTTGGCATGGCGGTCCAGTGTATGCTTGCCGTAGCGGCGACTTTTTTTGCAATCTTTTTTACGACCCACTATGTTTCTCTCGGTTCCCTGTGCATGTATGTCGTATTTGTCATTTCTCTTGTGGTAATGGGACAGACGGGATATTTCGGAATGCCCCAGCCTTATTTGAACGAAATGTATTTGATTGCCGTATTACTGATGGTTATGGCGTTTGTAAGACACAGAGGAAATATCAGCCGGTTGCTGCACGGAAATGAGAGAAAGACTTATTTAACCAAGAAAAATAAGGAGGACTAAGGGTATGGTAAATTATAGCGTAATCGGAGCCGGAAGCTGGGGAACGGCGCTGGCAAGAGTATTGGCTAAAAACGGACATCAGGTAACGGTCTGGTCCATTATGGAAGATGAGATTGCCATGTTAAAAGAAAAAAGAGAGCATGAAACAAAGCTGCCCGGCGTAAAACTGCCTGAAACCATTGTGTTTACCACTGATTTGAAGGAAGCGGTAGAGGGGAAGGAAATGCTGGTGCTTGCGGTACCGTCGCCTTATACGAGAAGCACATCCAAATCCATGTCGCCTTATGTGGCAGAAGGGCAGTTGATTGTGAATGTGGCGAAAGGAATTGAAGACGTTACTTATATGACGCTGACGGATATTATAAAAGAGGAAATCCCTCAGGCGGCGGTAGCCGTCTTATCGGGTCCTTCCCATGCGGAGGAAGTCGGAAAGGATATGCCGACGACGTTAGTTGCCGGCGCTGCAAAGAGGGAAACGGCGGAATATATCCAGAATGCCTTTATGTGTGATTTTATCAGAGTATATACGAGTCCCGACGTGCTTGGCATCGAGCTTGGCGGCGCTTTGAAAAATGTGGTGGCGCTTGCGGCGGGAATTGCCGACGGGCTGGGCTGCGGAGATAATACCAAGGCTGCGCTGATTACGAGAGGGATTGCGGAGATTGCAAGACTTGGCGTTGCCATGGGAGGAAAGCCGGAAACCTTTAACGGGCTGACAGGTATCGGCGATCTGATCGTAACTTGTTCTTCCAGGCATTCCCGTAACCGCAGAGCCGGACAACTGATCGGGCAGGGCTATACCTACGAACAGGCGATGGATGAAGTGAAAATGGTAGTCGAGGGTGTTTATTCTGCAAAAGCAGCCGCTGGGCTTGCCGGAAAATACCGGATTTCCATGCCGATCGTACAGGAGGTCAACGACATTCTGTTTGGCGGAAAACCGGCGTCAGAGGCGGTTAAGGATCTGATGTTCCGGGATAAGAGAAGCGAAGCAAATTCCCTGACCTGGGAAGAATAAGACAGGATGATAAGAAGAGATTCCCGGGTATTTGCACCTGTTTGGCAGACAGATGTAAATGCCCGGGAATTTTTGACTCTTGGGACATTATATGAAATATTGTGAAAATGTAAATTGTAAATTGACACCCGAAGCAGTATATGATATTATACTGACAAAGCATAATTTCTAACATTCTTTTGCACAATTTTGTGCATTCTGTTTTCTGCCTGTCAGGCGTCTTGAAATCAATGCTTTTAAAATCCAATTCATTTATTTAAAAGCAGGAGTTTCAAGAGGCAGAGCCGGATAAGCGGCAACTGAAATAGGAATCTCCTGTTACAAGGAGGTACCTATGGAAGAAAGAAAAGAAGTAAAGGGACAGAAAAAATACAAGGATACCGTTTTCCGGATGCTGTATAAAGACAGAGAGCGTGCCTTGAGCCTGTATAACAGTGTGAACGGAACAACATACGATAATCCCGAAATGCTGGAGTTCAATACTTTGGATAATGCGATTTATATGAATGTTAAGAACGATTTATCATTTTTGATAGCAAATCAAGTTAATTTGTATGAACACCAGTCAACCTTACCGGTTAATATGCCTTTGCGGGATTTGTTTTATGTTGCGGATATCTTGCAGAAAATGTATAGAAATAGGACGATCTATGACAGCAGAATGATTCAGATACCCAATCCGGATTTTGTAGTTTTTTATAATGGAGCATCCAAGCTGCCGGAGAGGATGGAATTAAAGTTGTCAGATAGTTTTTTGAATCCTACGGATCAGCCGTCTCTGGAATTAAAGGTAACTGTTTTAAATGTTAATTCGGGCATGAATGAGCAGATAAAAGAAAAATGTCCTTCTTTAAAGGAATATATCACATATGTGGAAAAGGTAAGAAATTATGCAGAGACAATGGAGCTTACAGAAACGGTCAACAGAGCGGTTAATGAATGTATTGCAGAAAATGTGTTGAAAGATTTTTTGCTGGATCAGAAAGCGGAGGTAGTTAAATTGAGTATTTATGAATATGATGAGGAACGGGAACTGCAACTGATCAGAGAAGGTGAAAGAGAGATTGGAAGAGAAGAAGGAAAAGATAAATTAAATAAGTTGTATCAGAGGCTGAAGTCGGACAATCGTGTGGCTGATCTGATGAAGGCGATTGATGATAAAGAATATCAGAATCGTTTAATGGAAGAATATGGGATATCGGAAATTTCTTTAGAACATTAAAAATATCCAAGTGGAAAAGATAGGCGGATGATTCAAAAACAAGTCCGCCAACCCCCAAAAAATTTACAGATATCAAAGGAAACCGTTAAAATGAAAGCGTGTTTCCGTGATATCTGTAAATTTTTATTTGTATCAATCTTCGTTTTGCAATAAAGCGTTATGCCCGTACTGCATTTACAATTTCCGTCGTTGTTTTCGGCTTATTCATGGAATAGATATGGATTCCGTCCGCACCGTATTCCTGCAGGTCCAAAATCTGTTTGATGGCATAATCGATGCCGGCTTTTCTCATATCGTCAGGATTATCCCCATATTTTGCAATCAGATCGGAGAAAGCCTTGGGAATGGAAGTGCCGGATAAGGAAATGCTGGTGGTTACCTGTTTTACGGAAGTAATCGGCATGATACCGGCATGAATGGGAACGGTAATGCCGTTTGCCAGGCAGTTTTCCTGAAAATCATAAAACACGTCGTTATTCATAAAAAGCTGGGTAATCAGGAAATCGCAGCCGGTTTCAACCTTTGCTTTCAATCTTGCAAGATCCGCCCGTTTGCTCATGGCTTCAAAGTGTGTTTCGGGATAACATGCGCCCGCAATATGAAGGTCGGTTTTGGATTTCAAATAGGCGATCAATTCATTGGCATAGGCGAAATCCCTGCTTTCATATTGTTCGTCCGTCATATAAGCGGGGCGGTCGCCTCGTAAAGCGAGAACGTGATTGACATTAGCCGCGGCTAATTCATCGCATACTCTGTCAATGTCTTCTTTTTTATTACCCACACAGGTCATGTGAGCCAATGCTTTGACATGAAGCGTGTTTTGGATATAAGAGGCGATTTCGGCTGTTTTTTTGGAACGGCTTCCGCCTGCGCCGTAGGTAACGGAGATAAATTCGGGATTTAGTTTGCTCAGTTGATCAACAACAGCATAAACGCCGTCAAATTCATCGTCTTTCTTTGGCGGAAATACCTCGAAGGAAATGGGCGGTTTTTTCTTAGTCATTGTGTGGTTCGTCATCGTTTTCAAACTCCTGTTCTTAAGTCCCGGCAAGGGGATTTTTTCATGGAATTTTAAAGTTTCCATTCTGCTTTTTCTTGTGTTTCAAACGTTAATATTGTATCATGTTAGTAGTTGCTTTGCAAATTAGCGGGATATAGATTTTTTGGATTGTCCGGTATAGGAATTTGCAATAACCGTTTTCTACGGGGATGAAAGAGAATAAAAAAACAGGAATAGATGGACACTCTAGGAAAGGAATTTAAAAACTCATGGAAACAAATTTTAAATCAACAGCCGATTATGTGGCAAGCCCGGAGCTGCTTGCAAGCGTCAATGTGGCGATTGCGCTGGAAAAACCGTTATTGATTAAAGGAGAGCCCGGCACAGGGAAGACCATGCTCGCGCAGGCTGTAGCAAATTCTCTTGGGAAAAAACTGATTATCTGGAACATCAAATCCACCACTAAGGCGCAGGACGGTCTGTATATGTATGATACGATTCAGCGTCTGTACGACGGACAATTCGGAGAAGAGGGCGTAGATGATATTTCCCGGTACATTAAGCTCGGTAAGTTAGGAGAAGCTTTTGAGGAAGAGGAACAGGTAATTCTGCTGATTGACGAGATTGACAAGGCGGATCTGGAGTTTCCCAACGACCTGCTGTGGGAGCTTGACCAGATGGAATTTTATATTCATGAGACAAAGCGGACGGTCAAGGCAAAACAGAGACCGATCGTGATCATTACCTCCAATGCGGAGAAGGAGCTTCCGGATGCGTTTTTACGCCGCTGCATTTTCCATTATATTGATTTCCCGGATGAGGAGCTCATGGAGGAAATCGTCAGAACCCATTATCCCGATGTGGAAGCGAATTTATTGAAAAACGCCATGGACGTATTTTATCAGATCCGTTCCATCCGCGATATCCGCAAAAAACCGAGCACTTCGGAACTGATCGACTGGATCAACGCCCTTCAGATGAACGGGATCGAACCGGACAGGATCAGGGCGGAGCTGCCGTTTGTAGGCGTAGTTGTTAAGAAAGATGAAGATTTGGAGACGGTAAAGCATTATGTTCAGTGAGTTCTTTTATGAATTAAAAGCAAAAGGACTGGATGTGTCGTTAAGTGAATGGCTGACGCTGCACAATGCGTTGAATCAGGGGCTTGCCAACAGCTCTCTGACAGAGTTTTATTATTTGTCCCGCAGTATCCTCGTAAAGAGCGAGACGGATTTTGATAAATTTGATACCGCTTTTTTAGAGCATTTCAAAGACGTGGAAAAGGATACCGAAGTGGGAGCCGAGATGCTGCGCTGGCTGGATAAATCCGAAGAAATGAAGGCGCTGTTGGAGAAAGAAGAAAAGAAGTGGCTGGACACGCCCCAGGAAGAAGTGCAGGTCGATAAGGAAGACGTGGAGACCAAGTTTAAGGAGCGATTAAGGGATCAGGACAGCGAGCATAACGGCGGCAACTTCTGGATCGGAACGATGGGTAAGACAGCCTTCGGTAACAGCGGCAATTTTGTAGGCGGTATCCGCGTAGGCGGCGCGCCGGGCAACCAAAGCGCCTTTGAAGTGGTCGGCGCGAGGAAGTACCGGGATTTCCGCAACGACAGGATTCTGGATAACAGACAGTTTCAGACTGCGTTCCGCAAGCTGCGGCAATATTCCTCCAGACTGGATATTCCCAAGACGGAGCTGGATTTGGACGGGACCATTGACAAGACCTGCAATAACGGCGGGCTTTTGGAGATTGTTATGGAAAAGCCCCGCAAAAATGCGGTAAAGCTTTTGCTGCTTATGGATTCCGGAGGTACCATGATCCCGTATACCTCTTTGATGAACCGCTTGTTTCAGGCGGTCAACAAATCCAATCATTTTAAAGATGTGAAATGCTACTATTTTCATAACTGCATTTATTCCAAACTCTACAAGACGCCCGAGTGTGAGAACGGGGACTGGGTGGATACGGAATGGATGTTCCGCAATCTGGACAGCGATTATAAGGTCATCATAGTGGGAGATGCGGCGATGGCTCCCGAGGAATTATATTCGGAGACCGGTAATTACAGAGGTCCCAACGGCGGATTGTCGGGGTGGGACTGGTTAAATCTCGTAAAAAAACATTACAAGAAGATTGTCTGGATGAACCCTAAAATGTCGCCCAGACCCGCGCCCTGGAGAGAGGCGGAAACAGCGATCCAGAAGCTGCTGCCCATGTATCTGTTGTCCGTAGACGGCTTAAATGAAGCAATGGCGGAGCTGATGCGTAAAAAGTAAACAAATTGGAATGATTAAAAATCCCTTTGCATATATTTTACCAGTATATACAAGGGGGTTTTTTATGGACAATTTTCAATTATACAAAGACATCAGTATGAGAACGGGCGGAGAACTCTATTTAGGTGTCGTAGGTCCTGTCAGAAGCGGCAAATCCACGTTTATCAAGCGTTTTATGGACGTATGTGTCGTGCCGAATATGGCGGACGATTATACAAAAAAACTGGTGGTGGATGAACTGCCCCAAAGCGCGGCGGGGAAAACCATTACCACCACAGAGCCCAAATTTGTTCCCAAGGAAGCGGCAAAGATTTCCCTTGGAAACGATATGGAAGTCAAAGTACGGCTCATTGACTGTGTGGGATATATGGTAGAAGGCGCCAGCGGTCATATGGAGAATGATGCCGAACGAATGGTAAAAACTCCCTGGTTTGAAGAGGAAATTCCTTTTACCCAGGCGGCGGAGGTGGGAACGAGAAAAGTCATTTATGATCATTCCACCATTGGAATTGTCATTACCACGGACGGCAGCTTTACGGATATTCCCGCGGAAAATTACATACCGGCGACGGAGAGGACGATACAGGAATGCAAACAGTTGAAGAAACCGTTTGTGGTGCTGGTCAATACGGAAAAGCCCCAATCCAAAGAAGCAAAACAGTTAGCGGACGGCATCCGTGAAAAATTCGGCGTTACGGCAATACCGATGAATTTGGCGCAATTAAAGAAAGAGGATATGGAGACGCTTCTTTCGGAAATTTTATTGGAATTTCCCATTTCAAGAATCGAGTTTTACATGCAGGGCTTTGTGGAAATGCTTCCGTCAAGCCATCCCTTAAAGCAGGAACTGACGGCGCAGTTAAAGGAGCAGATGGGGCAGTACAGCTGCATGAAGGATCTGATGGAGCACCCGGTTAGCCTGGAGAGCAAATATATCAAAAAGATGAAGACCGATTCGGTCAATATGGCTGACGGCTCCGTGCGGATCGACCTGACCATTGCGGATGAATGCTATTATGAGCTTTTAAGCGATCTGCTGGGAGAGGAAATTACCTCGGACTATCAGTTTTTCCATAAGCTGCGGAAGTTGTCCTCTGTAGCAAGGGAATACGAAAGCGTGCTGCCGGCGATTACCATGGTAAGGCAGAAGGGATACGGCGTTATGAAACCGAACCGGGATGAAATTACCTTAGGCAAACCGGAGGTTATTAAGCACGGCAATAAATTCGGCGTGAAGATAAAGGCGGAGAGCCCTTCGGTACATTTGATCCGCGCCAATATCGAGACGGAAATCGCGCCTATCGTAGGTACGAAAGAGCAGGCGGAAGATCTGATCCGGTATATCGAAGCCGCCGATAATGAGGAAGGCAGCATCTGGGAAACCAATATCTTCGGAAAAAGCATCGAACAGTTGGTGGAGGACGGCATTCAGAGCAAGTTGTCCATGATCGGAGACGAGAGCCAGATTAAATTGCAGGATTCCATGCAGAAGATTGTCAACGATACCAACGGAGGCATGGTCTGCATCATTATTTAATACTTCAAATCCCCCCTTTTTTATGGTATGCTAAACTATATCACAAAAAAGGGGTGTTTTATTGTATGGGTAAAATATATGATAAAGTGGAAGACTGTTTAAAAAGCGTCAGAAAGGTCACGGATTTTGTACCGAGAATTGCAATTGTGTTAGGTTCCGGTCTCGGGGATTACGCCGACGACATTGAGGTGGCTGCCGAGATTGATTATAAGGATATCAAAGGTTTCCCGGTATCTACCGTGCCGGGACATGCGGGAAAATTTATTTTCGGATATGTGGGACAGGTTCCGGTCGTCTGCATGAAGGGAAGAGTTCATTATTATGAAGGGTACGATATATCGGATGTAGTACTGCCTGTGAGACTGATGAAGATGATGGGAGCGGAAATTCTGTTTCTGACCAATGCTTCCGGCGGAATCAACAAAAATTTCAAGGCGGGATCTTTTATGATGCTGACCGATCATATTTCCACCTTTGTGCCCAATCCGCTGATCGGACCGAATATCGAAGAGTTCGGGACCAGATTCCCGGATATGAGCCATGTATATGACGAAGGGCTGCAGGCAATTTTAAGGGAAACGGCAAAGGAAAACGATATTCCTTTAAACGAAGGCGTGTATATCCAGTTTACGGGACCCTCCTTTGAATCCCCGGCGGAGATTAGAATGGCTGCGGCGCTGGGAGCCGATGCGGTGGGAATGTCTACCGTTGTGGAAGCCATTGCGGCAAACCATTGCGGCATGAGAATCTGCGGCGTATCCTGCGTCTGCAATCTGGCGGCAGGGATATCTCCGACGCCCTTAACCCATGAAGAGGTACAGCAGGCGGCAAACGAAGCGGCTCCGAAGTTTAAAAAGCTGTTGACGGAGGCTGTGAAAAAATTTTAATTTAGTCCGGGCGGAAAAAAGGGGGACGCAGGATGAAGAAAAAGAAACAAAGACTGATCCTGCTCTTTGTTTTGGCGGGGCTGGTCATTGCAGCGGCTATGGTATTTTTGTTTTCTGTTTTATTTTTAAAAGTGGATTTGTCCCAGAGTTACCGAAAGATAGACGGTGTCAATCAAATTGTTTTTAAGGACTGGCAGGGATTATTGTATCACAGATGTTTCTGGGGCTTGGAAAGGATGGAAAACCGGGAAATTTCGGAAATGAAAGAGGAAACCATATATACCACGGCTCCATCCGGACAATTTATTGCTTATTATGATCTTGGAGAACACCGAATTGTTCTTTGTGATTCACTGGGGTTGGAGATAACATATTTTCCTGTGGACTACTATGTGGGGCAGATTGTTTTTTCGCCGGACGAGCGGTATCTCCTTTATCAGGAAATCCAGGTATACGGTGGATTTAGCACGGATGAAGAGTATTGTTATTACCGTGTGGCGGATATTGAGACGAAAGATGTTGTTACCATATATAAAGGATATCGGGAATGGTATCAATTAGCATGGCAGGCGGACTGAACCGCAGCGGGATAAGAAAAGATATCGGAAGCGGAAAGGATATAAAAGCGTATGACAGATTCCGGACAGAAGAAAAAACTGATTTCCATGGCTATAGAAGCAAGGAACAACGCATATGCGCCCTATTCGGGATATTTCGTGGGTGCTGCGCTTCTTTGTGACGACGGCAGCATTTATACAGGGTGCAATGTGGAGAACGCTTCTTACGGGGCGAGTAATTGCGCCGAACGCACGGCGGTTTTTAAAGCGGTCAGCGAGGGACGCCGTAAATTTGTAGCGATCGCCATAGCCGGCGGGAAAAAAACGGTTGCGGCGCATGAGACGGATTATGCGTATCCGTGCGGTATTTGCAGGCAGGTGTTGAGAGAATTTTCCGACCCGGAAAAGATGATGGTGCTGGTCTGCAAAAACGTGGATGACTACAAGGAAATGACGCTGGAGGAACTGTTACCGGAGTCCTTCGGTCCGGATCATCTGAAATAGAGGATACTTAAAAGGATAGCAGCATAAAAAAGAGGAAAAATTAAAGAAGGAAGCAAAATGAACACAAGATTTTACAATGCAAAAATATTAACGATGGAAGAGCCCGTCCGCATTCTGGAAGGGGAATTGTGGGTCGGCGGCAATACGATCCTTTATGTGGGGGACGGCAGCGATAAGGAAAAAGTCTATGAAGCAAACGGCAATCAGCCCGTGATCTGGGATGAAGAGATTGACTGTAAGGGAAATCTGCTGATGCCGGGCTTTAAGGACGCCCACACCCATTCGGCGATGACTTTGCTTCGTTCCTATGCGGACGATATGCCTTTACAGGATTGGCTGAATAAACAGGTATTCCCGGTGGAGGCAAAGCTGCAATACGAAGATATTTACCATCTGACCAAGTTAGCCGTGCTGGAATATCTGACCAGCGGAATTACCGGCGTAATGGAAATGTATCTGGACCCTAAGGCGATTCAGGAGGCGTTTACCGAGTGCGGTATGAGAAACGCCCAGGTCAGCGGGATCAACAAATTCGGTCCCAGCCTGGAAGAATTGGAAAACCGCTATTTAAACCTCAATGGACAAAATGAATTGTCCTCTTTTATGCTGGGCTTTCATGCGGAATACACCTGTTCTAAGGAATTGCTGCAGGAGATTGCGGCAATGGCGCATAAATATCAGGCGCCCGTCTTTACCCACAATGCGGAGACTGCGCTGGAGGTGGCGGAATGCAGGGAACGCTATGGCGTGACGCCCACGGTTTTGTTTGATCAGTTGGGAATTTATGATTATGGCGGCGGCGGTTATCATTGCGTCCATATGTGTGACGACGACTTTGAAGTATTTAAAAAGAGAGACTTGATTGCCGTGACCAATCCCGCTTCCAATTTAAAACTGGCAAGCGGCATTGCGCCGATTTCCCGCTATTTGCGGGAAGGGATTCCCGTGGCGATCGGTACGGACGGACCGGCGAGCAATAACTGCCTGGATATGTTTAGGGAAATGTTTCTCGTAACAGGGCTTGCCAAATACCGCGATCAGGACGCTTCCAGCACGGACGCTTTGGAAGTATTGAAAATGGCGACCGTAAACGGCGCGAAGGCGATGGGATGGAAGGACTGTGAGACCTTAAGCGCGGGCAGCAAGGCGGATCTGATCATGATCGATCTGCATCAGCCCAATATGCAGCCTTTGCATAATATTCCGAAAAACATTGTTTATGCAGGCAGCAAACAGAATGTAAAGCTGACGATGATCAACGGTAAAATTTTATATGAAAACGGCAATTTCCATATCGGAACGGAGCCGGAAGCGATTTATGAAAAGTGCAACGAGATTTCCAGAAGACTGAAATTGGAGGGCTGACGGATGGAATATGCTGCATTGCTGGCGGTCGTTGTTTTGCTTTTGTTGTTTTTTATGCTGACCGGCAAAATGGAAGAGAAAAAATCCAAACAATTTCTGCGGAGACGGATACAGGAGCAATACGGCTCCTATTCGGATAAAAAATATGCGGACGGCAGAATGGAAAGCATTGTATCCGCCGTCGGCAGGGAAGAAAACAAGTTTGTGATCGATGATATTACATGGAACGACCTGGATATGGACCGGGTATTTCAGTCCATAGACTTTACCCGTTCCGCGGCGGGAGAGGAAGCCTTGTACCGGTGGCTCAGGACGCCGGTATTTGACGAAAATCTGTTGGCGGCAAGAGAGAACCACATCCGTTTTTTTCAAAACAGCGAAAAGGACAGGCTGGATTATCTGATGTTTATGACCGAGGTGGGCAGGACGGGAAAATATTCCGTATACGACTATCTGGATTATCTGGGTGCGCTGCCCGAAAAAAACTGTGTGCTGACGATTATCAGAGATGTACTGATGATCGGATGTCTGGCGCTTGGCATTGCCGTAAACGGGTATTTTTTCCTGCCCTTTGGGGCGCTGATGTTTTATCATGCAGGGATTTATATGCAGCAAAAGAGAAAGGTCGAGCCCTATTTGCTGACGTTTTCTTATTTTGTGCGAATCCTTGACAGCACCAAAAAGATGCAGCAATTATCCGGGGAGTTTTTGCAAGAGTTTGAAAAGGAAATAGCGGAAATCAAGACGGAAAGAACGGCGTTTGCCTCGTTCAAAAGATGGTCTTTTCTGGCTCTGGACGATGACGCAGGGTCTAATCCCATGGATTTTACAAAGATCATTCTGACCTATTTAAAAATGATCTTTCATTTGGATCTGATCAAATTATATTCCATGCTGCATGTGGTAAAGGAAAAAAAGCAGACCCTGGTCAAGCTCCTGAAAGGCATGGGAGAGATTGAAAGCTGCGTCAGCGTTGCCTATGCCAGAGCCGCGTTTTCGGAATATGCAAAGCCGGAATTTGTCCCCCGTAAGGCGGGGGAAGGCGTGGTCCTGGAGGCGGAGGATTTATTCCATCCCCTGATTGAGCATCCGGTCAAAAATTCTTTCTGCCAGCATCGGGGCATGTTGCTGACGGGTTCCAACGCATCGGGAAAATCTACGTTTTTAAAGGCGGTTGCGCTAAACGCTCTGTTAGCGCAGACGATTCATACGGTATGCGCCAAGTCATACAGAGGAAATTTCTACCGGATTTATTCGTCCATGGCGCTGCGGGACAGTCTGCAGCAGGGGGAGAGCTATTTTATTGTAGAGATCAAGTCCATGAAGCGGATTTTTGACGCGGCAAAAGAAGGAGAAATTCCGGTATTGTGCACCATTGACGAGGTGCTGCGGGGAACCAATACGGCGGAGCGGATCGGGGCGAGCACGGAGCTTTTAAAGGCGTTGTCGAAACAGGGCGTTATGTGCTTTGCAGCGACTCATGATCTGGAACTGACGTCTCTTTTAAAGGAACAGATGGACAACTATCATTTTGAGGAAATGGTGGAGGGAAGAAAGATCAGTTTCCCGTACCGGCTGACGGAAGGGAGCGCCACGGGCAGAAACGCCATCAGGCTCCTTGCCGCTTTCGGATTTGATAAAGAACTGGTGGACAGAGCGGAGAAACTGGCAGGAGGTTTTGCGTGAAAGTAACGATTTATACGGACGGTTCCGCAAGAGGCAACCCGGACGGACCGGGCGGATACGGAACGATTTTACAATATGTGGACAGCACGGGGACGCTTCATGAAAGGGAGCTGTCCGCCGGTTATAAAAAGACGACCAACAACCGTATGGAGCTGATGGCTGTGATTGTGGGACTGGAGGCGCTGAACAGACCCTGTCAGGTGGATCTGTATTCGGATTCCAAATATGTCATAGACGCCTTTGAAAAAAACTGGGTGGATTCCTGGCTGAAAAACGGCTGGAAAAACAGCCAGAAAAAGCCGGTAAAAAACATCGATTTGTGGAAGCGGCTGTTGGAGGCGAAAAAGCAGCACCAGGTACGGTTTCACTGGGTAAAAGGACATGCCGGACATCCCGAAAACGAGCGCTGCGACAAGCTTGCCACCGGCGCGGCGGACGGAGCAAACTTACTTGACGATTGTCCGATTGCGGTGTATGATTGACCCATGAGGGACGAAAACAGAAAGGAAACTTTGAAATGAATAATCTGATCTTATTTCTCAATTCTTTTTTATCCTATATTTTGTTGTTTTTGATCGTTGTAGTCGTTGCGGGGATTGCAATGTTTATCGGTATTACCATGCGTAAAAAATCCAATGCAAAGGAAGCCGAAGAAGCGGCGCATGCCGATGAGTCGGAGACAGCGGAAGCGGCGTCAGCCGAATAAAATATGATAAAATGAAATAAAACGTAAAAGAGGCTGTCACATTGATAGAAATTTGTGCGGATCAAAGGAAACCTTTGCAAAAGACTGTTTCTTTGATCCATACGAATATTTATGAATGGGGCAGCCCCTTATTTCATATGGATATGAGGGAAAAGCAATGGAAAAAAGGTACGACGTGATCCTTTGGGATGTGGACGGTACGCTGTTGAATTTTTTGGAATCCGAACGTTTTGCGCTGACGGACTGTTTACGGCATTTCGGGCTGCCGGTCAGCGACGAAATCGTAGCGACTTATTCGGCGATTAACGACAAGTGCTGGAAAATGCTGGAACGGGGCGAGGTGGAAAAGTCCTGGGTGCTGGTACATAGATTTGAAGAGCTGTTTGACTATCTTCATGTGACGGATACGGACGTGAAGGAATTTCAAAAAAGATACCAGTTTAAGCTGGGAAGCGTGTTTTACTTTCAGGATCATGCAAAGGAGCTTCTTGCCGGGCTGCGCCGGGATTTTGACCAATACGTGGTGACCAACGGCGTAGAGGACACCCAGAGAAGAAAGCTGGGACTGTCGGGTATCGAGGGGCTTGTGGACGATATTTTCATTTCCGAATGTATCGGCTATGAAAAGCCCAGCCCCCTGTTTTTTGAAGGCTGCATGGAACAGATTGCTAAGAAAAAGGGAAAGGCGCCGGATAAAAGCCGTATTCTGATCGTGGGGGATTCACTGACCAGCGATATCAAAGGCGGCAATCTGTTTGGGATCGACAGTTGTTATTATCAAAGAGGGGCGAAGGAAGTAAAAAGGAATTTCGCTGCAGGAGAGGTAAAAGCGGATTACGTGATCGGCAATCTGTGGGAGGTGGAACAGATCTTATGGCAAAGTCCTCAAACCAAAAACTGAAGCAATTGTATCTGTTAAAAATTTTATCGGAATATACCGATGAAACCCATGCCCTGACGACGCAGCAGATTATCGATAAGCTGGCGGACTATCAGGTAAGCGCCGAAAGAAAAAGCATTTACAGCGATATCGAGGCGCTGAATGCCATGGGCTATGATATTCTCAACAGTAAGAATAAGGAGCATTACGGTTATTATATGGCGTCCAGGGAGTTTGAACTGCCGGAATTAAAGCTGTTGGTAGACGCGGTGCAGTCCTCCCGGTTCATTACGGAAAAGAAATCCAGGGAACTGATCGGGAAGCTGGAAAAGCTTTGCAGCAAATACGACGGAAATAAACTCCGCCGCCAGGTCTATGTGTCGGACCGTTTAAAGGCGGAAAACGAGGGTATCTATTATGTGGTGGACGGAATCCATGAAGCGATCCAGAAGGATAAGCAGATATCCTTTCGCTATTATGAATGGGATGCGGATAAGAAGATGCGCTTTAAAAAGGGCGGAAAGCGGTATGCGGTAAGCCCGTATCTGCTCGTATGGAACGACGCGAATTATTATCTGGTCGCCTATGAGGAGGAAGACCGGATGATCAAACATTACCGTGTGGATAAAATGACCGATCTTCAAATAGAAGAAAAAGAGCGTATGGGAGAAGCGGATTATCAGGCGTTTTCTCCCGGTGAATATACCAAGAAAAGCTTTCAGATGTTCGGCGGGACGGAAATGACCGTTACCATGCAGTGCGACGAGACCATGGCGGGCGTCATGATTGACCGGTTCGGTAAGGAAGTTGCCATGCGGCGGCTGCAGGACGGAAAGCTGCAGGTGCGGACAGACCTTGTCGTCAGTCCCGCCTTCTTCGGCTGGCTTGCCGGACTGAAGGGAAAGGTAAAAATTACCGCGCCCGAAGAGGCGGCGGCGCGGGCGAGGGACTATCTTGCGGATGTGCTGGAAGCGTGGAAGTAGGACAGTCCGGTGTGATGAACGGCAAAAAAGCTGTTAAGGATAAAAGAAACGAGGCATAGAGACATGAAATTTGCAGATAGAATGAAAGACTACGAAGAAGGAATCTTTCAGGTATTAAATGAAATGAGATTAAAAAAGGAAGAAGCGGGAGAGAAGGTTTACAATTTCTCCGTGGGAACGCCGGATTTTCAGCCCGCGCCGCATATCATAGAGGCGGTTGTCAGGGCGGCTTCCGATCCCGAAAACTACAAATATTCGCTGGGGGATCTGCCGCAGCTTGTACAGGCGGTTGAGGACCGGTATGCAAAAAGGTACGGCGTAACTTTGCGGCATGATGAGATTACTTCCGTATATGGGTCTCAGGAGGGAATCGCCCATATCTGTTTGGCGCTCTGCAATCCCGGGGACCTTGTCCTTGTGCCCAATCCCGGGTATCCGGTTTTTACCTTCGGTCCCTCCTTAGCCGGGGCAAAGATAAAAACCTATGATCTGATAGAAGAAAACGGATATCTGCCGAACCTTTCGGATATTGGGGAAGAGACGGCAAGGGCGGCGAAGTGCATCGTGGTGTCCTATCCGCTCAATCCGGTCTGCAAGTGCGCGCCGGTCTCCTTTTATGAAGAATTGATCGCCTGGGCAAAAAAATATGACGTAATTGTCATTCATGACAACGCCTATTCGGATATTGTCTATGACGGAAAGGTCGGACGTTCCTTCTTATCCTATGAAGGAGCGAAGGAGGTAGGCGTGGAATTTTATTCCCTTTCCAAATCCTACAACTATACGGGAGCGAGAGTCAGCTTTCTGGTGGGCAACCGGGAAATTGTGCAAACCTTCAAAAGGATGAGGAGCCAGATCGATTACGGGACGTTTCTTCCGGTACAGCTTGGCGCGGTAGCCGCATTGACCGGATCTGACGATTGCGTCAAAGAGCAATGCGTGAAATATGAAGAGAGAAGAAACGCCCTCTGCGACGGGTTTACCAAGGCGGGATGGAAGTTTGAACGAAGCGAGGGCACCATGTTTGCGTGGGCAAAGATTCCGGAAGGATTTGACGATGATGTGACGTTTGTCAAAGAATTGTTTGAAAAGACGGGCGTGCTCTGTACGCCGGGAAGCAGCTTTGGCACCTTAGGAAAGGGACACGTGCGTTTCGCTCTGGTCCTGCCGTCCGAAACCATACGGGAAGCCGTAAAAGCAGTGGAAAACAGCGGTATCTTAAAATGATCCGGATGCGATCCGTCCGGTTCAATCAAAACAGTCAATCGGGGAGTGGTGATTTTTCACAAAATCGCCGCTCTTTTTATGTGAAAATTGTAAGATAACCTTTTGTTGACAGTCCCAAATTCTTTAGTTATACTTGAAACTACACCACAACATCTTGTGCATGTTTACATAATGTTGGCACATTTTGTTGGAGCAGTATTTTGGGAACAGGTAAGAGAGGGAGGATGTTTTTATGTCCGATACAGCACAAAAGCAGGAGGAACAGAGGGATTACGGCAAGGAATTTCAGACGAAAATCCCGGTAAAAGTAATTAAAAAAGACGGCAGCAAAGAAGATTTTAATGTACAGAAGGTCATCAATGCTGTAGGGAAGAGCGCGTACCGTGCTTTAACCAAATTTACGGAAGAAGAGAAAGATCATATTTGTCAATATGTTGTAGATAAGGTAGACGAGCTGGGACAGGAAGAAATTCCCATTCCGATTATGCACAATATTGTAGAGAGCGCTTTGGAGCAGGTTAAACCCATTGTTGCAAAGAGCTATCGCGATTATCGTAACTACAAACAGGATTTTGTCCGCATGATGGACGACGTATACAAAAAGAGCCAGTCCATTATGTATATCGGGGACAAGGAGAACGCCAATACGGACAGCGCCCTTGTTTCCACTAAGAGGAGCCTGATCTTCAATCAGTTCAATAAGGAGCTTTACCAGAAATTCTTTATGACCACCGAGGAAATTCAGGCGTGCAGGGACGGTTATATCTATGTGCACGATATGTCCGCAAGAAGGGATACGATGAATTGCTGTCTGTTTGATGTGGCAAGCGTTTTAACGGGCGGCTTTGAAATGGGAAACATCTGGTATAACGAACCGAAAACTTTAGACGTTGCCTTCGATGTTATCGGCGATATCGTATTATCGGCGGCAAGCCAGCAGTACGGCGGCTTTACGGTTCCCGAGGTGGATAAGATTCTGGAGCCCTATGCGGAGAAGTCCTATCAGAGAAATATTAAAAAGTATCTGCGTCTCGGCGTTGACGAAGAAAGCGCAAAGGCGGAGGCGCTTGCAGATGTGAGCAAGGAATTTGAGCAGGGCTTCCAGGGCTGGGAATATAAATTCAATACGGTGGCAAGCAGCAGGGGAGATTATCCTTTTATTACCGTAACGGCAGGGATCGGTACGGGAAGATTTGCGAAGCTTGCGACGATTACGATGTTAAACGTCCGCAGAAAGGGACAGGGCAAAAAGGAATGCAAGAAGCCGGTTCTGTTCCCGAAGATCGTATTTTTGTATGATGAAAATCTCCACGGACCCGGAAAGGAGCTGGAAGACGTATTTGAAGCGGGGGTAAAGTGTTCTTCCAAGACGATGTACCCCGATTGGCTGAGCCTGACGGGAAAAGGCTATATTGCCAGCATGTACAAGCAGTACGGCAAGGTTATTTCCCCTATGGGGTGCCGCGCGTTCCTGTCTCCCTGGTATGAGAGGGGCGGTATGCACCCGGCGGATGAAAACGATACGCCGGTGTTTGTAGGAAGATTTAATATCGGCGCGGTTTCTCTGCATCTGCCGATGATCCTTGCCAAATCCAGGCAGGAAAATAAAGATTTTTACGAAGTGCTCGACTATTATCTGAACCTGATCAGGCAGCTGCATATCAGAACCTATGCTTATCTGGGAGAGATGCGGGCTTCCACCAATCCCCTTGCCTATTGCGAGGGCGGTTTCCTTGGCGGGCATCTGCAGCTTCACGATAAGATCAAGCCGATTTTGAAAACGGCGACGGCTTCCTTCGGCATTACGGCGTTTAACGAGCTGCAGGAGTTATATAACGGCAAATCCCTGGTGGAGGACGGCGCGTTTGCCCTGGAGGTATTGGAGCATATCAACGCCAAAATCAACGAATTTAAAGAAGAGGACGGCAATCTGTACGCGATTTACGGCACGCCCGCCGAGAATCTGTGCGGTTTGCAGGTAAAACAGTTCCGGGCTAAATACGGCATTATTGAAGGCGTTTCCGATAAAGAATATGTGAGCAACAGTTTCCATTGCCATGTTTCCGAGGATATTACGCCGATTGAAAAACAGGATCTGGAATACCGTTTCTGGGAAATGGCAAACGGCGGCAAAATCCAGTATGTGAAATATCCCATCGACTACAATCTGGACGCGATTAAGACGCTGATCCGCAGGGCGATGGATATGGGCTTTTACGAAGGCGTCAACTTATCCCTTGCCTATTGCGACGACTGCGGGCACCAGGAGCTGGAAATGGATGTCTGCCCTGTCTGCGGCAGCAGGAATCTGACGAAGATCGACCGTATGAACGGATATCTTGCTTATTCGAGAGTTCACGGCGATACAAGGCTCAGCGATGCGAAAATGGCGGAAATCGCTGAAAGAAAGTCCATGTAGGGGGATTTCATATGAGGTATCATAATATAACAAAGGATGATATGTTAAACGGCGACGGCCTGCGGGTCGTATTGTGGGTGGCGGGCTGCAGCCACTGCTGTAAAGATTGCCATAATCCGCTTACCTGGGATCCCAACGGCGGACTGTTGTTTGACGACGCGGCGAAGGCGGAGATTTTTGAGCAATTGGATAAGCCCTATATTTCGGGAATTACCTTTTCCGGCGGAGATCCGCTCCATGCGGCAAACAGGCTGGACGTTAGAAATCTCATGGAAGAGATCAAGGAAAGCTACTCTCAAAAGACGATCTGGCTTTATACCGGCGACGTCTGGGAAAATATTCTTCACTATCCGCTGTTAAAATATGTGGACGTGCTGGTGGACGGAGAGTTTGTGGCGGAGCAGAAAGACCCGAAGCTGTTGTGGAAGGGCAGCAGCAACCAGAGAGTTATCGACGTGCAAAAAACCCTGGCGCGGATGGACCCGACGGTGCCGGTGCTCCATTGCGGGGATTACGAATAGCGTTTCGCCCGTGCGCGGCGTAAAAAAGGATGGAAGCGGACAAAAGGAGAAAGTATCATGAAGGAAACCATAGAAATCCAATATATCAACGATGAAATAGAGAGACTGAAATATATCGACAAAAAATCCGACTGGATCGATCTTCGCAGCAGCGAGCATGTGGAGATGAAGGCGGGAGAATTTCGCCTGATCAATCTGGGCGTGGCGATGAAGCTGCCCGAAGGCTATGAGGCGCATATCGTGCCGAGAAGCTCTACTTTTAAAAACTTCGGCATCATTCAGACCAATCATTGCGGCATTGTAGATGAAAGCTACTGCGGTCCCGAAGACTGGTTCTATATGCCGGCTTATGCCCTGCGGGACACGGTAATCGAGGTCAACGACAGGATCTGCCAGTTCCGGATAGAGAAGCACCAGCCCGTTGTGGAATTTGTGGAAGTGGAAAAGCTGGAAGGACAGAACCGGGGCGGAATCGGCAGCACCGGTAAAAATTGAAAAAATCTTCCTGTGATGGAATAATCAGACTCCTTTTTGCAAAACTAATGATAAGAGTTTTGTTAAAGGAGTCTTTATATTTTGAGAAAATCAGATAGAAACAAATCCGTAACCTTTTATGAAAGCCGTATGAAGACCGGGCTGGACGAGAATATGGCGTATCTTAACGAAAAGCTGGCGGTGGACGCCAATTTCGACGTGGTATACCGGGTCATAGAGATCGGCGGCAGGCGAGCCTGCATGTATTTTGTGGACGGTTTCTGCAAAGACGAAATGATGCAGAAGCTGTTGCAATACTTTATTTCCATATCGCCCAAGGATATGCCGGACAATGCCCACGAAATGTCCAAACAGTGTATGCCCTGTGTGGAAGTGGACTTACAGGACGACTGGAAACAGATTATTTATTTTATTTTATCCGGCGTGTTCGCGCTGTTTATCGACGGATATGACAAATGTATCCTGATCGATTCAAGGACCTATCCGTCCAGAAGCGTTTCCGAGCCGGAAAAGGATAAGGTGCTGCGGGGGTCCAAAGACGGTTTCGTGGAGACGGTCGTGTTTAATACCGCGTTAATCCGGCGCAGAATCCGTTCCGCGGACTTACGGATGGAAATGATGAACGCAGGAAAAAGCTCCAAAACCGATATTGTCATCTGCTATATGGATTCCCGGGTGGATCATGATTTTCTGGAAAAGATCAAAAGCAGGATCAGAAGCATTAAGGTGGACGCCCTGACGATGAATCAGGAAAGTCTGGCGGAGTGCCTGTATAAAGACGCATGGTGGAATCCTTTCCCGAAGTTCAAGTTTACCGAGCGTCCGGATACAGCGGCGGCGCAGGTGCTGGAGGGCAATATTATCATTCTTGTGGATAATTCTCCTTCGGCGATGATTATGCCCACCAGTATCTTTGACGTGGTGGAAGAAGCCGACGATTACTATTTCCCGCCGGTTACGGGGACGTATCTGCGTCTTTCCCGGTTTTTGATCGCGATTTTAACCTATATCATGACGCCCACGTTTCTTTTGCTGATGCAGGAGCCGGGGTATATTCCCCACGGCTTTGAATTTATTATGGTAAAAGAGCCCGTCAACATTCCGTTAATCTGGCAGTTTTTGATTCTGGAGCTAGCCATAGACGGTTTGCGGCTTGCGGCGGTAAATACCCCCAATATGCTGAGCACGCCCCTCAGTGTGATGGCTGCACTGGTGCTTGGGGAGTTTTCGGTAAACAGCGGGTGGTTCAACAGTGAAGTCATGCTGTATATGGCGTTTGTCGCCATCGCCAATTATACCCAGGCAAGCTATGAACTGTCCTATGCGTTAAAGTTTATGAGAATGATCAATCTGATTCTGACGGCGCTTTTCGGGCTGTACGGTTATATCGCCGGCATAGCGATTTTGATTTTGTCCATTGTATTTAATAAAACCATTTCAGGACAAAGCTATATTTATCCGATTCTGCCGTTCAATCTTAAACAGTTGTCCAAACGTTTTTTGAGAAAACGTCTGCCGGAATCCAGGCAGTAAGAATTGAAAAGTGCCAAAAAGCGTGTTACAATACTCCCATACGGAAAGAAGGAGTAGTCAGATGGACAAATTTAAATTAGTTACGGATACCGCATCGGATTTGCCGAGAGCGTATCTGGAGGAACATGATATAGACGTGCTGTCTTTGGCTTATATCATTGACGGAGCAACCTACAACTGGGAGCATCCCATGGACGATCATGTATTTTACGACAAGATGAGGGCGGGCGCCATGCCCACGACGTCCCAGGTCAATATGGAGGATGCGAAGAGTTATTTTGAACGGCTGATTGCCGGACAGGATGAAATATTATGCCTTGCGTTTTCTTCGGGCTTAAGCGGCACCTACAACAGTATTGCGGTGGCGGCGAAAGAGATTTGCGAAGAACATCCCGGCAAAAAGATCCGCGTCGTAGATACCAAAGCGGCGTCCTTGGGACAGGGGCTGATGGTAGATTGGGCGCGCAGAATGCGGAACGAAGGAAAAAGCGTGGATGAAACGGCTGATTTTATGGAACAGCATTATAATCAGTTTGCACACGTATTTACGGTGGACGATTTAAATCACCTTCACAGAGGCGGAAGAGTCAGCAAGGCGACGGCGGTAATCGGCACTCTTGCCAATATCAAACCCCTTCTGCATGTGGACGACGAAGGACATCTGATCAATGTGGATAAGGTGCGGGGCAGAAGGAAGTCCCTGCTGGCGCTTGTGGATATGATGGAAAAAAAGATGGGGGACCATCTTGCGGACAACAAGACAATTTTTATCAGTCACGGCGACTGCCCGGAGGACGCGCAGTTTGTAGCCGATGAGGTTAAAAGGCGTTTCGGTATTACGGACTTTTTGATCCATTATGTAGGACCGACGATTGGCGCACATACGGGTCCCGGAGTCGTTGCCTTATTTTTCTATGGAGAGGAACGTTAATCAAGGGTATTGACAGGGACTGTTGTATGATCGGAAACGAATACGGATCATATGACAGTCCTTTGTTTTGTGGGGGGATTCAATGAGCGCTGGATATGAATACCGCTCGGAATTTGATTATAAGCTGCACAGCTATGAAGAGAGGCTGACTTTTGCAAAATACCAGGTAAAGAGTCAGTTAAGGGACGCTTATAAGCGCAGAATAGAGGAAAACAGGGAAGGAAAGGCATGGGGCGGTTTGATGATCGTGATCTTAGTGTGCCTGTTTTTGTCTGTTCTGATGGCAAACAGCAGATCGATTTTAGTGCTGCCCGGCGTGCTTTTGCTGTTCGCCTCGGTGGCGGCGGTTTTGTTTGTGATGCCGGTCTGTATTTATAAGGTTGTCAAATGTATTTTAATGTGGGCGATCAATAAGGAAAATAAGCTGGGCAAATGGCTGGCGGAAAAATGTGAAATCCCGACCCAGCGGTCGGAAATCGCGGAATGTCAGACCTTACTGAATCGTTACAATCTGCTGTCGGAGGATCTTGAGCGTTTCAGGGAGGAGTATGCCGAAGGCAGGCTTTCCCTGACGGAACGGGAGATTTATGCGCGGTATGACAATGTGGATTATACCCCCGGGATTGCGGTCATTTCCGAAAACTGCGAAAAACTGATGAAGTTTATCAGGATTTTGACGGTCATCCTATGGGTTTTGATGACGGCGCTGATTTTAAGAGGCGTATGGGAGTTTGCCGCTTATATGATCAGCGCGTATCTGTATATGTATGACCAGTTATAGTAAAATAAAAGAGGAACACAATGAAAAAGAACGGATATGGAGTTCGCACGGTCCGGGCGGTGTTGGTTTCGGTTATGATAACCATGCTTTTGACAGCGTGCGGCAGGCAGAAAAATACGGAACTGGAAACGGCGGCAGGTGAAAGCGTGTCGGCTGCGGGTATCAGCCGGAATGAAGCGGAGCAGGAGACAATATCGAAAGAAGTATCGACGCAATTGCAGGAGGATACGTCTGTGCAGATGTTTTCCTTCAAAGATGTATACGGTCAGGTCTATGAGGTTGCCCTAAACGAAGAGGCGGCGCTTCACAGCTATGACATGGAGTATCTTCGTTCCGACGGCTTCTTTAAATCCTACCATGCGCCGGGATATACCTCCCGGGTGGGCGTGGATGTATCCAAATTTCAGGGAGAGATCGAATGGGAGAAGGTAAAGGCGCAGGGAATCGGGTTTGCGTTTATCCGGGTCGGGAACCGCGGATACGGTCAGGAGGGCACCTTAAATACCGACAATATGTATTTGCAGAATATTGAAGGCGCCAAAGCGGCGGGAATCGACGTGGGCGTGTATTTTTATTCCCAGGCGGTCAATGAAGAAGAAGCGGTGGAAGAGGCGGAGTATCTGTTACAGCTTATCGACGGGATCGAGCTCGACTATCCGGTGGTCTTTGACGAAGAGTATGTGATCGAAGACGAGGCGCGCACGGACGGCATACCGGCAGAACAGTTTACGCAAAATGCCCTTGCTTTTTGCCGGACCATAGAAAACGCCGGATATGAACCGGTCATTTATGCCACGATGAAATGGGAAGCGTATGCGCTGGAGCTGGAAAAACTCAACGGATACCGGATCTGGTACGCGGATTATGAGGAATTTCCGCAGACGCCCTATGGTTTCAGTTACTGGCAGTATACCAACGAGGCGGTAATTGACGGAATTTCCTCTCCGGTGGATCTGAATCTGGAATTGATCCCCATAGAAGAATATGCAGACCGCATGATCAGTGAAATGACCACGGAAGAAAAGGTGGCGCAGTTGTTTTTTGTGACGCCCGAGGCGTTAAGCGGAGAGGGAAATGTCCAAAGCGTGACAGATGCGGCAAAAAGCGCGATGGAGCGGTATCCGGTGGGAGGTCTGATTTATTTTGCGGACAATATGACTTCCTACGACCAGACAAAGACGATGCTTTCGGATACCCGTGCCGCGGCAAATACTGAGATGAAAATATCTCCTTTTCTTGCCGTGGATGAAGAAGGGGGTACCGTGGCGCGCGTTGCGTCAAATCCGGCGATGGGTGTAGAAAATGTAGGAAATATGCGGGATATCGGCGCTTCCGGCGATCCGGATCTCGCCTATGCGGCGGGAGACGCCATAGGAACCTATTTATCCGATCTGGGATTTAATCTGGATTTTGCGCCGGATGCGGATGTGTTGACCAATCCAGACAATCAGGTCGTCAAAGACAGGAGCTTCGGCAGCGATGCGGTGTTGGTCGGCGAAATGGCGCTCGCCTGCCTGGAAGGGCTGCAAAGCCATCATGTGATCGGCGTGCTCAAGCATTTTCCGGGGCACGGCGCGACCCTGGGAGACAGTCATGACGGCTATGCTTATACGGACAAAACTTATGAAGAGCTGGCGGCGGAGGATATGCTTCCCTTTATGGAAGGAATTAAGGAAGGGGCGCCCGTCATCATGACGGGGCATATTTCCACGCCCAATGCGACGGGAAACGAGCTCCCGGCTTCTTTGTCCCCGCAGATGACGACGGAAATCCTGCGGGAAAAGCTGGGATATGAAGGACTGATTATCACGGACGCTTTGAATATGAAAGCGATTTCCGATCAGTATACTTCCGGCGAGGCGTGCATCATGGCGCTGGAGGCGGGAGCCGATATGCTGTTGATGCCGGCGGATTTTACCGCAGCGTATGAAGGAGTGCTTGCCGCGGTAGGGGAAGGCAGAATTACACAGGAACGACTAAATGAATCGGTGAAACGAATACTGGAAGTGAAAATGGAGTATCATATGAGGTAGGGGAAAAGCCGTTTATCGCAGAATGAATACCGTTCATCATATGCCCGCCTGGAAGCGTTTCTTTTATGATATACTTTCTCTGAAAAAGAGAAGTGTCTCATAAAAGAGACGTTTTTTTATGAAGAGATTTTTATAGCGGAGGTAAAAATTATGAGAGGGAGTTTTATGAAAAGTAAAGTTTTGTTTGTTGTATGTACAATGCTGGCTGGCTTAACTGTATTCGGGTGTGCAAAGGCAGAAAATTCAGAAAGCATGGAAAGAAGTCAAATGGAGTCAGGAGAAGGGGCAAAAGAAACAGAAGAGGAGAAGGAGACCGGAGAAGAGAAAGCAGGAGATGTCCTTCAGAGTGAGGGAACAATAACATTAGAAGATGTCATGAATGCACCTGTCACAGATGAACAGTATTTTACCTATCGGGAGACTGAAGAAGGAATCGTAGTTCTAAACTGTACCTGTGAGGATGATATTATTGTTTTGCCAGAAACCATTGACGGAAAGATGGTAGTGGGGATAGATACAAATCTGTTTGCTTATAACGGGACAAAGGCGAAAGGAATATATGTTGCGGATACCGTTGAAGTAATACCGGAGAGAGCTTTTGCGGATGCTGATAACTTGGAAATCCTGGTGTTGGGAACCGGTATAAAGGTAATAGAACATAATTGTATTTCGGGGGATGATCAATTAAAGGTTGTTTCCATTCTGTCAGAACAGTTGGAAAAACTGGAAAATCTTATGGTAGTTAGCTGCCCTGTACTGGAAGAAATATATTTTAAGGGGGATTGTAATGAGGTTGTGGAAATAATAGGTGCTGCCGATCCTGTTATTTACGGACCGGCGGATTCCAACATTGAAAAGTATGCAAATGAAAACGGGTTTACCTATGTGATCTGGTAATCAAATTGTGCTTTAAAAATAGAATAATATGGCAAGAATTTATGAGTTTTTTGTAAATTCAAATTAAGAATCGGCTGCTGCATTTATAAATTTTTGTATTGATCAAAGGAAACCTTTATAAAAACGCCGGTACTTAATCCGCGTATTTTGCGGATTTATGTACCGCTGCGTTTTTGTAGAGCGAAAGCGTGTTTTCGTGATCAATATAAAAATTTATAAATGCGGCAGCCCCTTCCTCTTTATTCGTGGCGCAGGGCTTCAATAGGGCTTAGTTTTGCGGCGCGTTTAGCGGGGTAAATGCCGAAAAAGATTCCGACTCCCGACGAGAACAGGGTCGCCATAAGAACGATAGCCGCCGAGATTTTTGCCGGAAAGCCTAGCGCGCCGCAGACAAGGCAGGCGCCGGCGGCTCCCAGCACAATGCCGATCAGACCGCCTAACAGTGTAATGATTGCCGACTCAAACAAAAATTGCAGCAGGATGGATTTCGTCCTGGCTCCCAACGCCTTGCGGATACCGATTTCTCTGGTCCGTTCGGTAACGGACACCAGCATGATATTCATAACCCCGATGCCGCCTACCAAAAGGGAAATCGCCGCGACAAACACAATAAACACAGATATCATACTGATAATTCCCGTAATCTGTTCCATCTGGTCGCTGAAGCTTTCTAACAGGATTACGCCCTGTCCCTTTACTTTATGTCTGATCTCCATTAAGTTGACCGCCGCCGCGGCAATCTCCCCGGAATACTCCGGCGCTTCACCGAAAATATAAAAGCCTCTGATATCTTCTATATTTTCGCCGAACGCCGCTTCAAAAGCGGTAATGGGCATTTCCAATTCCACCTGTTCATAATAATTCATGGAATTTAACAGGGTCGACGCATTGTCGGCACGGATACCCACAATCCGCAGTTCCACGGTATGATTGCCTTGGGTCAGCTCGAAGGTCTTACCGATGACATCCAGCGTACCGAACATAGACATCGCGCCGCTTTCCCGAAGCACGCATACCTTTGCTCCGCTCTCCACATCGCTTTCGGTAAAATAAGCGCCTTTGATAATCGCTTCCGCCGCCGTATATCTTAACGCCTCGTTTCCGGCGCTGGCGTATGCCTGAAAATCTCCTTTCGGTCCCATGGCGCTTCCATAAAGAGCGTTCATTGCCGTAGCGCCTTTTACATGAGGAATGCTTTCCGCGACCGCTTCAATATCCTCATTGTCAAACGTCACTTCTTCATAATTCTCGTTCCCGTCGGAATAAAGATACAATTGTCCTCCCGCTATGCCGTTTAACTCGTCGCTGATATAACCCGACACGCCGTTTCCGATGGAAATAATCATGATAACCGAAGAAATGCCGATGATGATGCCTAACATCGTCAGGACAGAACGTCCCTTATTGCTGCGGATATTTTTTAACGCCATTTTCACATATTCTAAAATCTGTCCCATAAACATTCTACTCCTCTGTCACAGGGGTTACCGCCATGCCCTCTGCCAAATCCGTAGTCACTTGCGTAATGACCTGATCCCCAACGCTTAAACCGCTCAGAATCTGCACCCGGGTGTCGGAGGAAATCCCCGCTTCCACATCTTTTCTAACGATTACGCCGTTTTCGATCACATAGCAGAAGGCGCCTTTGGTATCATAATTTACGCTTTCAATAGGAGCCAGATATACGTTTTCTTCTCTGTCGCTTTCTATTTTTACCTTCGCCTCAATGCCCAGATAAATCGCATCGTCCGGGTTGTTGATATGGATATCCGCCGTAACCGTGGACGCGCCCGCCGCATTTACCTTTGCCATGCCGTCAATCCTTGTCACAACGCCCTCATATTCCCGCCCGTTGATCGTGATAACCGCCTTCTGACCGACATCGATCTTGGAAAGATCATATTTGGTCACTTCCACGGAAACCTTCATATTTTCAGTGCTCTGAAGCACAAATATCTGCATCCCTTCCGTCACGGTCTGTCCCGCCACAGCGTCAACTTCAGTCAAAACACCGTTAAAATCCGCATGGACCCCTGCCTTTGCCAGCTCCAGCTCCTCCGAAGCCTGCTCTTTACTCAGATTGTTCAATTCGCGCAGCGCGGACTGCTGCGCCTGCTGGCTTCCCAGCGACGGATCGTCTCTTTGTTCCGCCTTATACTGCTGCGCCTGTGCTTTGTATTCGTTTAAGTCATTGCTGCAAATGGTAACCGCGCCTTCCAAAGCCGCATAATCATACTGCGCCATTTGCGCCGCCAATTCATTCAGCCTGTTTTCTCCCTGAGTAACCAGATTGGTAAGCTCGGGATTGGGCTGCTCGTTTTCCGCCTGCTGTATCTTGTACTGATCTACCGTTGCCTTCAGAGTACCGTATTCATTTTTTACCGCAAGCGCTTCATTATACTGCCTGGTCGCAGATTCCAGACAGGCGGAATAATGATTGACATACTGCATCGCCTCGTCATAATTGCGCGCCGCTTCGGTCTGCTCCTTCTGCGACTGCTGCAGCGTCTGCATCGTCGCGTCGATTCCGTAGCCCTCCGCCTTTGCCTGCAGCGCAGCCTGCTCGCTGTTTTTCTCCAGTTCCTCCAGATCATAGGTCATCAGGGACGCTCCCGCCTTTACCTGATTCCCCGCGACAGCGTCCACCGTCCCGACCCTGCCGGAAACCGGTGCAAAATAGGTCTTGACCTCTTCCGATACAACGGTGCCGGAATAGTCCATTTCCTCTACGATATCTCCCTGCGAAACGGTTGCCGCCGCAACGGGCATTGCCGCGGGAGCGCCTCCGAGCACCGCCACATTCAGTATGATAACCGCCACGACTATCAATACCGCTCCAATGATGATCCATTTTTTCTTTTTAATCGATTTCGTTTTCATAATCCGCTTCAACCTTTCCGTCTTTGATTCTGATAACCCGTTTTGCCTGTGCCGCAATTTCATTATCATGGGTAATCAGAATGACCGTCCTTCCTTCTTGATGTAATTCCTTTAAAATCCGGATAATTTCCTTGCTGGAACCGGAATCCAGATTGCCGGTGGGTTCATCGGCAAGAATAACCGGCGGCGCCTGGGCAATCGCCCTTGCGATCGCTACGCGCTGCTGCTGCCCGCCCGACATTTCCGACGGCTTGTGCTGCATCCGCCTGGCAAGACCGACTTTTTCCAGTGCTTTGACGGCAAGCTCATGGCGTTCGCGTTTGCCGACTCCCCGGTAGAGCAAAGGCAGTTCCACATTTTCAATTGCCGTAAAACTCGGTATCAGATTAAATCCCTGAAAGATAAACCCGATTTCCTGATTGCGGATATCGGATAACTCATCGTCGGTCAGATGGGAAACAGACTGTCCGTTCAGGATATATTCCCCTTCGGTAGGCACATCCAGACACCCAAGCATATTCATCAGCGTAGATTTACCGGAACCGGACTGTCCGATAATCGCCACAAACTCTCCCGTATTGACGGTCAGGCTCACATGGTCCAAAGCGCGCACCTCGTTTTCGCCGGGATTATAAACCTTACAGATATCCTCTATTTGTATCAGCACACTCACAATACTCCTCCTTTTTCAGATTCTGCTTTTATATGTACCATTGTATTATTGTATTGATGCAATATTGTATTACTTGTCTAACACATTAATATATTTTTGTGTTTTTGTCAATATAGATTTGTTTACAATTTGTTCAAATCTGACTTGACGAATCCTGTTTTGGACACTATACTTGTATAAAAATAAGGCAATTCTTCGGGGTTGGGTGCAATTCCCTACCGGCGGTAATGCGAAAGCTAGTCCGCGACCCATGTATTTTCATGGCTGATTTGGTGAGATTCCAAAACCGACAGTACAGTCTGGATGAGAGAAGAAAGTCAAGCAAATCTTTTATTGATTTGGCTTTTGCATGAAATCATATCTAAGTATTGATTACTTATGAATTTATGATAACCCCGATGAAAACATGTCTCATCGGGGATTTTTTTATGCGAAGAATCGTCCTTACAAACCGCGCAATGCGCTAAATTGAAAGGAGATCACAAACAATGAGTGACACAACCATGACACAAAAAAATGCAGCCGCGCCTGCAAAAGGTGCAAAGAGGATTGACATCCGCACGATTACCGGAACGGGTATGCTGTCCGCGATCGCATACGCGCTGATGTTTTTGGATTTCAGCGTACCGTTTATGCCAAGCTTTATTAAAATGGATTTATCCGAGCTGCCCGCGCTGATCGGGTCTTTTGCCTACGGTCCCATTTCGGGCGTAATCATCTGCCTGATCAAAAACCTGATCCATCTGACTATTTCCAGCACGGGCGGCGTCGGCGAATTGAGCAACTTCCTCTTAGGCGCTTCTTTTGTACTGGTAGCGGGATTTATTTACAAATGGAAAAAGACCCGGAAGGGCGCGCTGATCGGCTCTGTAGCGGGCGCTTTTACCATGGCGGTTTTCAGCGTTTTTTCCAACTATTTTCTTGTTTACCCGATTTATTATAACTTTATGCCGCAGGATTCCATCCTCGCCGCCTATCAGGTTATCTTCTCGGGCGTAAACAATATTTTGGAATGTCTGATCGTCTTCAACGCGCCGTTTACGTTTATAAAGGGAATTTTCAGCGTTATCATTACGTTTTTGATTTATAAGAGATTATCCCCGATTCTGAAAGGAACGCAGGCGTAAAAACGCAGCAAGCAAATAAAAAACCGCCCCGCGGACAAGCCGTGTCTTTTTAAACTCCGACACGATTTGCCTGCGGGACGGTCTCTTTACGGCTTAAGCCTTCCTTTTCTTATCTTTCACCTTTTCTTTTGCAAAACGCCCTCTCACAGATCCAAAGCAGCACGCAGCCGGCTCCATAGCAGACAATATCTTTGATATCAAAGGTAGCGCCGAGTACCGTCCTAAGAAACGGATTGTTTTCCACTCCCAGGATTTCCACCAGATGAAAATATTGCAGCGTTTCCACCGCCGCGGCAAACAGGAAAATGATCCCGGGCAGCCATCCGCTTTGCGCCGGGCTCTCCGGCAGCCATATCCTGACGAAGAAATAAAGCACGACCACGACCAGTACATCGCCAAGATACGGACGCACAAAGGTATCGTGAACGTATAGGGCAATCAGAACTTCAATTGCCAGAAAAAATATGAAAAGAAGGAAGTTGTGAAAACGTTTTTTGTGCATTGGCGCGGGACCTCTTTCATAGTTTGATATATTCCATCTATCGCTCTCTGTTTTAGTTTAATTTATAGTACACTATAAATCAAACTAATTGTATATATTTAATCAAACTTTCTTACCCCCTCACAAACGCTCTCCTGTACGCCTTGATAAACACCCCCAAAATCAGCGCCACATTGCAAAGCAGAATGACCGCCGTCTCCGGTTCCAGTTTGACCGCATCTATATTGTTTACAAGCAGAAACAACTGTTCCGAAAAGATATACTTTGCAATTCTTTCAATATTTTCATTAAACATGGAAAGCATCGGCAAAAATGACAGTACCATCATAACCGGGACGGAAACGGACGTCGCCATCATCTGATTGCGGCTGAGCACACCGATCGCCGCGCCTGCAAGAAATGATGCAAAATGTCCGAAAATCATGATCATCATAAAAAGCAGCAGACTTTTCCCCTGATATCCTCCCGCCGCTCCGATCATCAGAGAGCCCAGGGAACATGCCGTAATGATATAGACTGCGTTTCCGGTCAGAAAATCCAACGCCCTGACGTTGTACATCCGCATAACCCGCAAGGTATTCTTTTCCTTCTCCTCGGATATAATTGCCGCCGCAGTTGTCAGCGGCGCCATACCCACATACATGACCGCAAACAGATTGGCAAAAAAATGGTCCGGCATATTAGGGATGTGCACCGCGTTCTCCATAATTGTCGTCATACAGGGAAACATCAGAAACTGTATGAGAATCGTCTTATTTTTAACGGTATCCTTGATTTGTTTCCATAAAATCGCCTGCACATGCGTGGTCATCTATCCAAAGTCCTTCCTGTCAATGCTATAAATACGGTTTCCAGATTCGGTTCCGCGGAATGAATGGTTTCCAGCGTCCCGTTTTCGATATAGGAACCAATCAGTCCGCCGTTTTCCCGTGTTCCTTCCAGCACAAGCTCTTCCCCATCAGTTAGCCGGAGTAAAAATTGTTTCCGACGATAATATTTTCTGCAAATATCTCCCGGCGCTCCCTGTTCTACGATTTTTCCTTCGTTTAACAGCGCGATACGGTCGCACAGCTTCTCGGCTTCGTGCATATTGTGGGTTGTCAGAAAAATGGTCGCGCCTCTCTTCTTTTCTTCCAAAATCATCCGGTGAATGGCTTCGATGGTTGTCGGGTCCAGCCCGCTTGTGGGTTCGTCTAAAAACAGAAGCCCTGGCTTCCTTAAGATTGCCCTGGCGAAAGCAAGGCGGTTTTTCATTCCTTCGGATAACTCCATAACCTGCACTTTTTTCGCTTCCCGTAAGCCGACGCTATCCAAAACGGCGTCTATCTCCGCGTCCTGTTGCTTTCCCCTGCCGTTTCCGTCCAGCATCCGAAAAAATTTCAAATTATCATAACAGCTCATTCTTTCATACAGTCCGAAACTGTCCATCATAATCCCAATCCGCCGGTTATCCTCCGCCGTCATACCGGTCGCTTTTTTCCCGAAAAGGAAACACTCTCCCCCTGTCGGATTCAATTGTCCCGTCAGAATATTGATCAATGTAGTCTTTCCCGCGCCGGAAGGACCTAACAACCCGAAAATTTTTCCCTCCGCGACCGCAAGGTTGATATGGTCAAGCACTGCCTTTTTGCCGAAACAATGGCTCAATTTTTTTATGCTGACTGCCTCTTTCACCTTAACTTTCTCCCTTCAGCCGTTCCAAAGCCTCCTGCATTTTCCGGTTATCGCTTTTCTCCTTCAGTACAGAAACGCCTGCGCTGATCAGCGCGCAGACAAAAAAGCAGAGAAAAAACATAACCCAAGGGCGCGCCTGCCCTACCGGGAACCATTCAAAAACCCCCGCAAAGATACCCACGGAGACGATCACGCAGGCAAACATCAAAACGCTTCTGAACGCGATCCCAAGATTTCTGATCAGGATATCCGTAAAAAACAACTGGCGAAATCCGGAAATCACAAACGCCATCAACAGAAACTGTCCTAATGTGGCAACGGAAAGTCCCTCGCTTCCCAGAGCAAAAATGCTGGAATACCCCTTTGCTTCCGTGCCAAACAGGAGACAAAAGCCGGAAAGGCACAGAACCGAAATACCAAAAATAATCATAACCTGCGAAAGAAAATCAAATATCGTATTTTTCCTGATCATCTAAATTACCCCCAGTCTTTTCTTGATCTCATCGGCGTATTGCCTGGATACCATAATCTGTTCGCCGTTTTTCAGCGTTAAGCGCAGCTTTCTTTCCACGTCGTTTCTTAAAGATTTCACAAATCTGATATTGACCAGACAGGACTTGCTGACTCTGAAAAAACTGCCCCGGCAGAGCCGTTCTTCCATTTCATAGAGCTTTAACTTTGATTCATAAACCGCTTCCGGCGTATAGACAAAAGTTTTCCGCTCCAGCGCCTCCACATAGGAGATCTGCTCCACATCCAGCAAATGTTTCTCCCCATCCTTTATGACCAGCATCTGCTGATTCAACATTCTCAGGGTCGCAACAATATTTTCCACTTCAGCCGTCAGCTCTCTGGCGTTGATCACAATTTCCGTCTCTTCTTTTTTATCATCCACATTGATTACAATTTTCAATCCTTACACCCTCCTGCAACCACTTTAACATATCCGCCCTCCGAATCAACCCCTTGCGACCTGACCTGCCGTTTTTGATGCGCCAGTTTCCCGGTTGCCGGAAAGTAAATTGTTTTCATACCCCAGGCAATGTGATAAAATGGAAGAAGAAATGCGATAAAGCGAAGGTCATGGGGATTGCAATGAAAGAATACAACCTTAAACTGGACTATTACAGTCTGCTCAATTTGCATAAAGCACTGTTAGAAGCGAAGTTTCATACAATGCCGGAGAATGAATCGGTTGCGGGAAGTCCTCTTGTTGCCGACCTATACATTCAAATCAGGGATCTGTTAATAGAGAGTCAGGACGGAAATCAATGGAAGGATTGGTTTCAGTTAAGTAACAGACCGGACCGTAGAAACCAGGCGATTCTTTTGATGCAGAAATGTAATCGCTGGGACAGGGCAACTGCCGATGAAAAACGCAAAATTGCCAGGCATTATTTAGCTCCGTTTCTTTTTGATGACGAAGAATTACAGCATGTAATAGCGGAAGCAGACAAACGTAGAAAGGAGTGCCCCATGAATAAAGATTTTCCGATAAACCGCTTTCACTTTTCCAATCTCATTGAGCAAATACAGAGAGGTGCCATATCAGACAGAATGACTGACGGCAACACCGGAATAGAATTTTACGGCGGCGACACGATCTCTAAAGAGGATTTCATCGACTTGCTTGAAAATTTTAATCAGATTGATAACCTTGCACAAGATCACAACAGGCAGGAATATGAAAAACATGCACAGCTCGACGTTAAAAATTTTCAGTTTGAACCGTCATGGGTAAAAATCGCTCCCGATCACATCATCGTTGGATATGTCGGTATTTATGTAAATGCGGAATTTAGTTTGACCTTTTCAAAAATCAATGATAAATTTGTTTTCATAAAATAACAGTTTTCAGGAATGGTATTGGTATGAGTGAATTTGCAGTTCAATTTTTAAATGAGGAAGATATTCCGATCACACAGGAGACAATAGACGAACTGGTTTGCAAGATCCGGGAAAATCAGTGTAAGACTGCATGTCTGGCTTTAGATGAATACGGAGAAGAGGATTTTCTCTCCGTTGACATGGATAACGGCTGGGCTGCACTTGCGTTTCAAACATGGGACGACGACGGAGAAGCACATCTGTATCAACCTGTCAATCCCAACTATCCCAACTCCCGGGAAACTGCTCCCGTGTGCATCGGCGGACAAACTCCGGTACTCAAACGGAATGCGCTCGACCATTTGGAGCTGGCTGCCGAATGCGTTCTATATTTTGCCAGAAACGGAGCGTTATATCCCGAATTAGAGTGGGAGGAAACGTCGGTACTTAATCCGCGTATTTTGCGGATTTAGGTACCGCTGCGTGTTTATAGAGCGAAAGCGTGTTTCCGTGATAAATATAAAATGTAGAATACGGCAGCCCTCTGAATATCTCCTAAAACCTCATGGTCAGTTGTATTCTCTTTTTCGCCGGGTCAACGCTCAGCACTTCCACTTCCACAATATCTCCGACGCTGACCACCTCCAAAGGATGTTTGATATAGCGGTCAGTAATTTTGGAAATGTGTACCAACCCGTCCTGGTGCACACCGATATCCACAAAGATACCGAAGTCAATGACATTGCGGACGGTGCCTTTTAAACGCATACCCGGTTTCAGGTCTTCCATTTCCATAACATCGCTGCGTAGGATCGGCGCAGGCATGTCTTCACGGGGATCTCGGGAGGGCTTTTCCAGCTCCTTTGCAATATCCCCCAGGGTCAGCTCGCCGACGCCCAGTTCTTCGGCAATTGCCCTGCTTTCTCTGCTGCCTGCCTTCGGCAGTTTAATAGCCGCATGTCCCACATCTCGTAAGGAAAATCCCATTTTAGCAAGAAGCATTTTTGCCGCTTCATAGGATTCGGGATGGACGCTTGTAGCATCTAACGGATTTTTACCGTTCCGGATTCGCAAAAACCCGGCGCACTGTTCATACGCCTTCGGTCCCAGCTTTGCCACCTTCAAAAGCTGTTTTCTCTCCGTAAACGCACCGTTTTCTTCCCGGTAGTCCACGATATTTTTGGCGATAACCTTGCTGATGCCGGAAATATAGGATAATAACGGCGCCGACGCCGTATTCAGATCCACGCCGACGCTGTTGACGCAATCCTCCACAACGCCCGTCAGCGCTTCGTCCAGCTTTTTCTGGTTCATATCATGCTGGTACTGACCGACGCCGATGGATTTCGGATCGATCTTTACCAACTCCGCAAGGGGGTCCTGCAGTCTTCTGGCAATGGAAGCCGCGCTTCTTTGCCCCACGTCAAAATTGGGGAATTCCTCCGTGGCAAGCTTGGAAGCGGAATACACCGAAGCGCCCGCTTCATTGACGATCACATAGGATACGGGAAGCCCCGTTTCCTTGATAAATGAGACAATGACCTGCTCCGATTCTCTTGAGGCGGTACCGTTTCCGAGAGAAATCAGGGATACGTGATATTTCTCTATGAGCTTTTTTAATTCCGCCTTCGCCTCCGTCACTTTATTCTGGGGTGCGGTAGGGAAAATTACCTTTGTGGCAAGCACTTTGCCCGTCTCGTCCACCACGGCAAGCTTACAGCCTGTACGAAACGCCGGGTCCCAGCCTAAAACCACTTTTCCCGCGATCGGCGGCTGCATCAGAAGCTGTTTTAAGTTTTTGCCGAATACGCTGATGGCTCCCTCTTCCGCCTTTTCCGTCAGTGCGTTTCGGATCTCTCTTTCGATGGAGGGCGCAATCAGTCTGTCATAACTGTCCGCAACAACTTCCTTGAGCACAAGCGTAGTCACGGGATTGTTTTTTCTGATAACCTCCTGTTCCAGATAACGCAGGATCTGATCCCGGGGGGCTTCCAGCTTCACATTCAATATTTTTTCCGCTTCCCCGCGGTTGAGGGCAAGGATTCTGTGTCCGGCAATTTTTTTCACGGACTCCGAGAAATGATAATACATTTCGTAGACGCTCTGGGTCTCCTCGTCTTTTGCCTCGCTGACCACCACGCCGTCCGCCTCCGTCATCTTACGGATTTTGGTCCGGTAATCCGCCTCGTCGGAAATCGCCTCCGCAAGAATGTCCTTCGCCCCGGCAATTGCCTCCTCTGCACCGGCAACTCCTTTTTCTTCATCTATGTAAGCGCGCGCTTCTTCCTCCAAAGGCTTTCGGGTCATTTGCAGATAAATAATGTTTGCAAGCGGTTCCAGTCCCTTTTCCTTTGCCACGGACGCCCTTGTCTTTCTTTTGGGCTTATAGGGGCGGTATAAATCTTCTACGGCAACCATGGTCTGCGCCGCTTCAATCTTCGCCTTCAATTCTTCGGTCAGTTTCCCCTGCTCTTTTATACTTGCAAGCACGGTTTCCTTTCTCTCCTGAAGACCTCGCAGATAAACAAGCCTTTCGTGGAGATTCCGGAGCGCTTCGTCATTGAGCGCCCCGGTTGCTTCTTTTCGGTATCGGGAGATAAAGGGAATGGTGTTCCCTTCGTCAATCAGTTTAACGGCAGCCTCCACCTGCCATTTCTGTACTTTTAATTCTTCGCTTATAACCTTTATGATGTCCATGTTTTTCTGTTCTCCTACTGACATGCCGCCATCAGATAAATCAGCGGCGAATTCCAGTATACGGTTACCTCGTTACAGGAAAAGCTCTGCGCGTTGTCCACATAGCATTTTGCCGGAGCCGTTCCGCTCATGGTAGCCTTCGCATAGGGGTCTTCCAGATTGCTGTCCGCTCCGCCTACCAGCATACCGGGCATCGACTTGTCAAGTACCTGGGAAGGTCTGTGGTGTGTGTGCTCCGGCGACAGGCTTCCGAATCCTGTCAGGAAGCAATAGGAATTTGCGTTATTGCCCAACAGATAATGCAACTGCGCCTTCGCAAGATTTTTATATTCATCGTTTCCGTTAATTTCATCTAACATCAGCAAGAGCATACCGTTATTGGCGATGCTCATATTGCTGCCCCAGGGATAGGTTCCGCTGACGGAGCACTGATACGTATCGGCGCCGGCGCTCTCCAAAATGCTGTCCGCCGAATACTCCAGCTTATCCACTACGCTTGCCGCGTATTCCTGATTGGTATAATCGCTGGTCAGATAAGCGTAGCCGCCGTAGAAACCGACCTTTTCCCAGCCGAGACCGCCCTGAACGGAAAGGTAAGAAGTTTCCGTTAAGGCTTCTTCATATTTTGCCTCGCCCGTGGTTTTAAACAGCTCTGCATTTGCCCAGAATATTTCATCCGTATCCTTTTCGTCAGGATATTCTCCGGTCACGATTTCTTCGGGATTCACGAAGCCTGATCCGTTGTCGCTGGTTTCCAGATAAGCCATTGCCTTCTCTGCCGCCGCCAGGCAGGTGTCCGCATACTCGCTGTCAATGTCTCTGTATACTCTTGCCGCCATCGCCATAACCGCCGCAAAGTCCCCGGTCGCACAGTTGGACATCGGAGAAAGCAGCAACTGATCCGTCTCATCCTGGGGCATAACCGTCTCCGGGAAGTTCGCGCAGGTTACCTTGTGGTAAACGCCGCCGCTTTCGGAATCCTGCATTTTTAACAGCCAGTCCAATTCATATTTCGCTTCGTCCAGAATATCGGGCGTACCGTTGCCGCTTTCGGGAATGCCCGCATCATCGCCGAATACATCGGGATAGCTTTCATAAGCAAGCATAATATCGGCAACCGCCTTCGCGCCGGATACGACATAACGACCGTAATCGCCTGCGTCATGCCATCCGCCGGATACATCCACCGTAGCGCTGTTCGTGCTTGCGTATACGACCGCCCCTTCCGTATGGCAGGCGGGATGAGCAAAATCACCCGCATACTCCGCTGTCAGTTCTTCTCCACACCGCTGCAGATACAGCATCCTGACCGCCGCGTCAAAAGCCTCGTGGTACACATTTTCGCCGATTTCAAATTCATAGGATTCTCCGCATTTTTCTCCTACGATCTTATAAGTGCCGGGAGTCTTCCATGCGCTGAAATCCGCCGCGCCCTCGTTCTCCCGGGTATTTGTATTGGTAACCGCTTCCGAAACGGTTCCTTCAAATACGCTTTCGCCTGTCGACGCGTCCACAACCGTAAATGTACTGTCGATTTCATCGCCTCTGAATACGGCGATTTTTTCATCCTCCAGCTGATATCCCAGTTGGTTGATCTGGATATCCGGCGTTTCGATCGCCGCCTGGGGAAGCGCGCGGTTGCTCTCGTCGATACAATACAATTCAAAATTATCAAAGAATATGTCATGGGCGCCGATGGCTTCATCGGTACCGCCGTATAATCCCATGTTAAAGCAAAGTCTCGGAGCCGGATCGCTGCCTTCCTCCATCGTAAAGGTAAAATCAAAATGCTGTGTCTCAGGCGTCAGAGTGATCCCCTCTCCGGTATAAGCATGATAGTCGCCGCCGTTGATCTGAATGCGGTACTCGACGTCCCTCTCCGCAGTCGCAGACGCGTCAAAGGACAATTCATAGACGCAGCCCGTCTCCAGTGCGAATCCGTCATAATACAGTTGGACGCTGTGCTCCTTGGTGCCGAGCGTCGTGATCTGTACTTTGAGCCTGCCTTCCTCGTCTACTGCAATGACCGCGTTTCCGCCGTTAAAATAAGTGTTCCATTTACCGGTCCCGTTGGAAAAATCTCCGTTGTCAATCATATTGTATCCCATCAGGGATTCGACTTCCCCGGTTTCTTCCTCCTGAGGTTCTTCCTCTTTTCCGGTTTCCTCCTGCACGGTTTCCGGCTCTTTAGCGGGCGCCGCCGCTTCCTCGCCTCCGCTGCCCCCGCATGCCGTCAGGCTGACGCACATACTGACGCATAAAAACAGAGCTAACAATTTTCTTTTCATCATCCCCATTATTCCTCCCTGGTTTATTTCTGACTGCCGCTCTTTCAATTGGCAATTTTTGCAATTCTGCTTCTTTATTATATTAGAAAATAAGGCTTTATTCAATGCGGAAATCGTGATAAAATAAAGTTAATTATGGAGGTACGTCATGGATTACAATACTCAGCCACAGCAGATGCCGCCGCGTTCGGAGATCAGTAAAAATGCTTTCCTGACCGCATCCGTCATCTGTGCCGTCTTATCCCTGATGAGCAGCTGCGTCATTTTTGCGGCTATGTTTTTTGCTGGAATGTCCATTTTATTCGCTGTTTTATCCAAGGGAAAAGAGTTAAAAATAGCACTTGCCGGCAAGACCGCCGTTATTGTTTCCGCCGCGTCACTTGCATTCAGCGTTATCATAACCGCTTTTTCCGTCTATACCGTTATGAGCAATCCCGAGACGCGCCAGGAATTTTATGACCAATATGAAGAAATGACAGGTATTTCTTTGGAAGACGAAATGAATCAGTTGGAATCCCTGTATCAGCAATAAGGAGGTGCAGCTTTATGAATTTACAGATTCAGACTTCCCCTTATCCGTTATCCGGCGCCTATGGAACGGGCGAAGGCGAAAAACGTCCGATCCTCAATCCCGGCGAATCTACGGAGAAAAATCCCGGCGCAAAATCCTCGCCCGCAGAATGCGAGACCTGTAAGAACCGGAAATACCAGGACGGTTCCGACGAAATGGTTTCCTTTAAGTCGGCGACCCATATTTCACCGGAAGCCGCAGGCGCGGCAGTCCGCAGCCACGAACAGGAGCACGTATCCAACGCATACAAGGACGCCGCAATGAACAACGGCAAGGTATTGCGCGCCAGCGTCTCCATCCATACTTCGGTATGTCCGGAATGCGGTCGCTCTTACGTCTCCGGCGGAACGACGAATACACAGATTAAATATTATAACGAAGACAACCCTTACCAGCAGGATTTAAAGACACAGGACGCCGCAAAATACAGCGGCATGAACGTAGATCTTGCCTGCTGACCGGAAAGGATACATCATGAAACGATCAAGCACACAATTAAAAGCATCCGCAAGAGGTCATTTAACGGGCAGATATTCGCTTCCGATTGTCGCCTGCCTGCTTGCAAATGTCATCATCAATATTCCTTCCATGATAACATCTTATACCGTCAACCCCTATACTACGTCCGGCGCTCTGATTACTTACGCCGTGACCTTTATTTTATCGGCTTTATCCGTTATTTTTATGGTCGGTCAGAATTATATCTGTCTGTGCTACGCAAGAAGCGACGAACAGGTTCCCATGTCCTATATGTGGTATGGCTTTAAAGGCAGAGCCGACGATATCATCATCGCTTATTTTTTAATTTTTATCAGAACCTTTGTCTGCACGCTTCCTTTTGCATTCGCCCTCGTATTATGCGTTATGATGCCGAATGCTTTTACCATATTGTTTTTGATTGCCGCTACAATCTTTTTCCTCGTTACATGTATTCGGATTGAGCTTGATTATTCGCAGGTATTTTTGCTGATGATCGATCATCCCGACATGCGCCCGAAGGAGCTTCTTATACAGAGTAAACAACTCATGCAGGGCAGCCGCGGCAGGCTGCTCTATATCCAGCTCAGCTTCATCGGCATGTATCTGCTGAGTCTTTTGACCTTTGGTCTTGCGAATTTCTGGGTAACGCCTTATGTCCGGATGACTTTGACCGAGTTTTATCTGGAGCTGACAAATACCGTTTCTTCTGATAATTAAAAAAAGAAAAGCATATGCAGCCGCGGTTTTTCTGTTTTGCCGCCGCTGCATATGCTTTTTTATGTTTGTCTGTTTTTTACGCTTCTTTTGTCGCATTCCATTTCAGATAACTGTTGATAAACAGATCCAGCGCGCCGTCCAATACCGCGTCTACGTTTCCGGTCTCCGCATTGGTGCGGTGGTCCTTGACCATCGTATAGGGCTGCATCACATAAGAACGGATCTGGTTGCCCCAGCCGATCTCGGTCACTTCTCCGCGGATATCCGAAAGCTTCTCGGCATTCGCTTCCTTTTGCAGCATATACAGCTTTGCCTTTAACATCTGCATCGCCTTATCCTTGTTCTGAAACTGGCTTCTCTCATTCTGGCACTGTACGACGATACCCGTAGGAATATGAGTAATCCGGATTGCGGAGGAGGTCTTGTTGATATGCTGACCGCCCGCCCCGGAGCTTCGGTAGGTATCGATCCGAAGGTCGTCTTCGTTGATCTCCACATCCAGGTCCTCTTCAATATCCGGCATAACATCCAGCGATACGAAGGAAGTCTGTCTCTTTCCCTGCGCGTTAAAAGGGGAAATACGCACCAGACGGTGAACGCCCTTTTCGGATTTGAGATATCCGTAAGCATTCTCCCCGTTTACCTGAAAGGTCACGGATTTAATTCCCGCTTCGTCTCCGTCCAGATAATCCAGCACTTCCACCTGAAAGCCCTTCTTTTCCGCCCAACGGGTATACATACGGTAGAGCATGGACGCCCAATCGCAGCTTTCGGTCCCGCCCGCGCCGGCGTTCAACTTCAAAATCGCATTGTATCCGTCATACTCGTCGGAAAGCAGGGTCTTGATCCTGATATTTTCCAGACCGGAAATAAAGCTGTCAAGCTCCTGCCTGATCTCGGCTACCATCTCCGGATCTTCCTCCTCGTAGCCCATCTCAATGAGGACTTCAATATCTTCAAACTGGCTTTTCAGGGTTTCGTAGGTCTCTACGTCATCCTTCAGCCCTTTACATTCTCTTGTGAGCCTTTGCGCTTCATTTGCATCATTCCAGAAGTCCGGCGTCTCCATGAGCCGCTCCAGTTCTTCAATCCGTTTTGACTTATTCGCTAAGTCAAAGTGAATCCCTTACTTCCGCCAATGGTGTCTCATATGTCATAAGTTCCTGTTTCATCTGATCTAATTCGACCACTTTGCGTCACCACCTTTTATAATCTTCCGCAGCAGTTTTTGTATTTTTTGCCGCTTCCGCAGGGACAGGGGGCATTGGGGTAAATCTTCGCATTTTCCCGCTTTACCGGTCCCTTTACGCTTTCGTCTTTGTTTGTGCCTGTTACCTCTGCAACCTGCTCTCTTTCCACTTTCTGCTCTACGCGGACGCTGAAAAGAAGCCTTACCGTGTCTTCCTTGATGTTTTCAGTCATGGCGTCAAACATTTCGTAAGCGTTCATCTTGTATTCCACGATAGGATCGCGCTGACCGTACGCCGCAAGACCCACGCCCTGGCGCAGCTGGTCCATATCGTCGATATGAGTCATCCACTTGCGGTCGATAACCTTTAACAGAATAACGCGTTCCACCTCACGGATCGCTTCCGAATTGGGGAATTCCGCTTCTTTGCTCTCATAAAGCCTTACCGCTTCTTCCTTTAACTGGTGCAGCAATTCGTTTTTCTTCATGCCCTTTACCATACCGTGGTTTAAAGGCTGAACCGGAATAATCGCGCCCAATACCTGATGCAGCTCCGTCAGATCCCAGTCGTCACTGTTGCCGTCGTCGGGGATGCACATATTGACGGAGTTTTCCACGATATCCGTGATCATCTTGTAAATTGCGTCGCGCATACTTTCGCCGTCCAATACGCGGCGGCGCTCCGCATAAATGATCTCCCTTTGTTCATTCATAACCTGGTCATAGTCCAACAGGTTTTTACGGATACCATAGTTGTTGCTTTCAATCTTCTTTTGCGCGTTCTCAATCGCCTTGGACAGCATCTTGTGTTCGATCTGCTGCCCTTCCGGAATCCCCAGCGTATTGAACATTTCAATCATACGGTCGGAACCGAACAAACGCATCAGATCGTCTTCCAATGAAATGAAAAATCTGGATTCGCCGGGATCTCCCTGACGACCCGCACGACCGCGCAACTGGTTATCAATACGGCGGGATTCATGTCTCTCGGTACCGACAATCTTTAGCCCGCCGGCTGCCTTAGCCTCTTCGTCCAGTTTAATATCCGTACCACGTCCCGCCATATTGGTAGCAATCGTAACATGTCCGTGGATACCCGCATCAGCGACAATCTCCGCCTCCAGCTCATGGAATTTGGCGTTTAAGACCTTATGGGGGATTCCTACCTTGCTGAGCAGCTTGCTCAGTTCCTCGGAAGCGTCAATGTTGATCGTACCTACCAGCACCGGCTGTCCCTTCTCATAGGACGCCTTGACTTCATCCACTACCGCCTTGAGCTTTTCCTTTCTGGTCTTATAAACCGCATCCTGCCAGTCAATTCTTGCCACGGGCTTATTGGTGGGGATCTCAACTACGTCCATTCCGTAAATATCACGAAATTCCTTTTCCTCCGTCAGAGCCGTACCGGTCATACCCGCTTTTTTCTCAAATTTGTTAAAGAAGTTCTGGAACGTAATATTGGCAAGGGTCTTGCTCTCGCGCTTTACTTTTACGTGTTCCTTCGCCTCAATCGCCTGGTGCAGTCCGTCCGAATAACGGCGTCCCGGCATGATACGTCCGGTAAACTCATCGACAATCAGCACCTGATCGTCCTTTACTACATAATCCTGATCCCTTGTCATCAGGTTATGGGCGCGGAGCGCCAAAATCGTATTGTGCTGAATCTCCAGGTTTTCCGGGTCCGCAAGGTTTTCAATATTGAAGAACCGCTCAACCTTGGATACGCCTTCCGCAGTCAGATTGACGGTTTTGTCCTTTTCATTGACGATAAAGTCCCCGGTTTCTTCCTGCTCAATTCCCATCAGAATATCCATCTTGGACTGTTCTTCCAGATCCTTGCCCCTCTTCAACTGCAGCGCAAGAATGTTGCACGCCTCGTAAATACGCGTGGACTTGCCGCTCTGACCGGATATGATCAGCGGCGTACGCGCTTCATCGATCAAAACGGAGTCGACCTCGTCGATAATCGCATAATGAAGGTCTCGCAGGACGAGCTGTTCTTTATAGATAACCATATTGTCACGGAGGTAATCAAAACCTAACTCGTTGTTTGTGACATAAGTAATATCACAGTTATAGGCTTCTCTTCTCTCGTCGGACTTCATGGAGTTTAATACCACGCCTACCTTTAAACCGAGAAATTCATGGACCTGCCCCATCCACTCGGCGTCACGCTTCGCCAGATAGTCGTTGACCGTTACCACGCATACGCCCTTGCCTTCCAGCGCGTTTAAATAAGCCGGAAGCGTGGATACTAACGTCTTACCTTCACCGGTACGCATCTCTGCGATACGCCCCTGGTGGAGAATGATGCCGCCGATCAACTGTACTCTGTAGTGCTCCATATTCAGCACCCTTCTCGCCGCTTCCCTGACGGTGGCAAACGCCTCCGGCAGCAGATCGTCCAGCGTCTCGCCTTCGGCAAGCCTGCCTTTGTACTCCTTCGTCTTATTTTTCAATTCTTCATCCGACAGCGCCATCATGGTATCCCTGAGCGCTTCAATCTTATCCACAATGGGATAAATCCGCTTCAGCTCTCTTTCGCTATGGGTGCCGAACATTTTTTCTACAACATTCATTTCTGTCGCTCCTATATAGCAGGGAATAGAAAAAATTCCCCCTTTTAAAAACCTAAAGGTTATTGTAACAGATTTATCTATGGGTTTCAATAAAAAGCCCTGTGACCATTCCATAAATTTTTTATGAACAAAGTGTAAAAGCCCCTGCCCTTTGCGTTGCTTTTTGCCCTGAATAGTGATATTATTTTAACGAATGCGGTACGTAAAAACCGCGAATTTTTTATGAAGAAAGAGGTAGGGTCAAATGACAAAGAGTTTTGATGAGTTAATCGCTAAATTGGACGGTTGCCCGCTGAAAAAAGTGTCCGTTGCCGTCGCGCAGGACGCTCCCGTGCTGGAAGCTGTCAAGGTTGCAAAGGAACGCAATATTGCAGACGCCATTCTCGTAGGCGACGAGGATAAGATCAAAGAAATCGCCGCATCGATCAATATGGATTTATCCGGCTATGAGATTATTGATGAAAAGGATATTACCGAAGCGGCAAGAAAAGCGGTTTCCCTCGTGCACGAAGGAAAAGCCGATATGTATATGAAAGGTATGATCGATACCAAGGGCTTCTTAAAGAGCGTATTGGATAAGGAAGTAGGTCTCCGTACCGGCAAGCCTTTATCCCATGTCTGCGTATTCGACGTGGAAGGCATCGATCAGTTATTATTCCTATCCGACGTTGCGTTTATGCCGTATCCTACGCTTGAGGACAAAGTTGCCATTATCAACAACACGGTGGAAATCTGCCATGCCTGCGGCATTCCCAATCCGAAGGTTGCGCCTCTTGCCGCGGTCGAGGTTGTCAATCCCAAGATGCCCGTTACCGTAGAAGCCGCAGAGCTGACCAAAATGAACGAAGAAGGGAAAATCACAGGCTGTATCGTGGACGGTCCCCTTTCCTTAGACCTTGCGATCTGTCCCGAAGCGGCGCAGCATAAAGCAGGCGCTTCCGACCGTAAGATCGTGGGCGATGCAGACGTATTGTTATTCCCGGATATCCACGCCGGAAACCTTGTATACAAAGCAATGGTACATACGGCAAAAATGGTAAACGGCAATATGCTGACCGGTACAAAAGCTCCGGTTATCCTGACAAGCCGTTCCGACTCGGTGGATGTAAAAGTAAATTCCCTTGCACTGGGCGCAGTCGTATCCGAATTTATGAAAAACCAGTAATCACGCAACAACCGCAAAAACGTGTTGCCAGGCATTTGTAAAAATATGAATACTATTAAAAATATGAAAGAAAGGTCAGGTATTATCCATGTCTATCAAAAGTTTGATTATCAATCCCGGCTCCACTTCCACCAAAATCGGTGTGTTTGAAGACGAGACTTTATTATTTGAAGAAACTCTGAGACATTCTACGGAGGAAATCGCAAGCTACGCTTCCATCGTAGACCAGAAAGACTTCCGTAAGAGCATTATTTTAAATCTCCTTGATTCCAAAAACTTCGACATCAAATCCCTTGACGTCGTTGTAGGCCGCGGCGGTATGTTAAAACCCATCCCCGGCGGTACTTATGCGGTAAGCGACGACTTACTGGAGGATCTGAAAGTCGGCGTACAGGGACAGCACGCTTCCAATCTGGGCGGTATCTTAGCAAGAGAGATCGGCGATTCCATCGGCGTTCCTTCTTATATCGTCGATCCGGTTGTCGTAGATGAGCTGGAAGATATCGCAAGATATTCCGGCGTACCGGAGCTTCCCCGCACCAGCGTGTTCCATGCTTTAAATCAGAAGGCAGTGGCAAAACGCTACGCAAAGGAAACCGGCAAAGCCTATGACTCCCTGAATCTGGTCGTTGTACATATGGGCGGCGGCGTATCCGTAGGCGCTCACAGACAGGGCAAGGTTGTGGATGTATTTAACGCTTTGGACGGCGACGGCGCATTCTCTCCTGAAAGAGCCGGCGCAGTTCCTTCCGGCGCTTTGATTAAAATGTGCTACTCCGGCAAATATACCGAAAAGGAAGCGTACAAAAAGATCTGCGGCAACGGCGGATTCAACGCATATCTCGGTACAAACGATATGAGAGACGTTGAAAAGATGGCTTCCGAGGGAAACGAAGAAGCAATAAAACTGCGCGCGGCGTTTATCCAGCAGGTAGCAAAGGATATCGGTTCCATGGCATGTGTATTAAACGGCAAAGTTGACCGGATCATTGTAACCGGCGGTATCGCTTATGATAAGGGCGTAGTCGCAGGCTTAAAAGAAAAATGCGAATGGATGGCTCCTTTTACCGTATATCCCGGTGAGGATGAGCTGCTTGCTCTTGCTCAGGGAGCACTCCGGGTTATGAACGGGGAAGAGGATGCGATGAAGTATTAGAGAGCTTCCCGGTGGATTGGGTGTGGGCTCAATCGTTAAAAAGGTTTCTTTTTGGAAAGCGGAGTTTTGAAGCTTGTTTTTCTAACAGAATGGAGGCAGGGGATCGGAGTGTGTCGGGTCGGTCCCAACGGACATCCTGTCCGGCGGGACCTAATCCTGCCATCCATGGCAGGATTACCCTCGTCGTCGACCATTCTGTAAGAAAAACTGCGTTTCAAAACCAACGCTTTCAAAAAGAAACCTTTTTAACGGTTGAGCAACCACGCCCGGTCTCCTCCCGGGGGCGGGGTACTGGTAAGGACTTCCCCGCCCTGCCGGGGATTCTCATGGTGCTTGGTGATTGAGGCGGGGAAGGGGTTGTGGTGATGGGCGGGAGTAAGCCAAGGATTTCAGCTGGGATAACATTACGATAGAAGGGGTATGTGGGGTGTGGAGGGTATCGGCGGCGGGGATTGGGCGGAGAGGTTCTTTGGGGGAAATGTTTTCGGGGAAGGGCGGATTTTCTCCAAATGGGTTGAGAACTCAGGGAAAACCGCCCATGGATGGGCGGTTTAGGCTTCCTGCGCCCGGACGGCGCATGGGAAGCCGACCCGGACGGCTCCGATCCACTCTCCCCCCATTTGGTTAGAAAATCCCCCTTTCCTGATCCGTTTCCCCCAAAGAACCTCCCCGCCCTCCACTCCACTCCGCTCCTCACCCCCATCCACCACAAACTGATCCAATAAAATACAAAAAGGAGAAACAACTATGACAAAGAAAGAGTTAGCAATTGCTTACCACGATAAAAAGTACAACTGCGCTCAGGCGGTAGCGCTTGCTTTCGCGGATGAAGTCGGCATAGACAAAGAAACGCTTTTTAAAATCTGCGAGGGCTGCGGTCTCGGCATGGGCGGTATGGAAGGCACCTGCGGAGCCGTAACGGGCGCCGTGATCCTGGCGGGATTAAAAAACAGCGACGGCAGTCTGGACGATCCTAAGACCAAGGCTTCCACCTATCAGTTGTCCAAAGAAATTTTAAGACAGTTTCAATCCAAAAACGGTTCCACCGTATGTAAAGACTTAAAAGGCGTGGAAACGGGCAAAGTCCTCCGTTCCTGCCCCGACTGCATTATGGACGCCGTTGAGATTGCACAGGATGTATTGAAGCTATAACATAAGAAAATCCAAAAAAAGAGGGGGTTTTAGGATGCAAGCTACAATTTGGACGATACTTTTATTATCGATTACCGTTCTGGATCTGGCGAAAATCATCAACCTGGCGAAAAAAAGATGGCTGATTCCTTATCTGTTTCTGGCGCCGCATCTTCCGCTGCTTATGTTCAGCGTTTTAACAGCCAATCCGCCGCCTTCCGGCGCTGCCGCCGCGTTATTTATCATTGCCTGCGTCTTATTCCAACTCTATACGACGCTGCGCCTTCATTTCCATTGGCGCGGAAAAAACGAAAGCGGGAGCGTCCGTATCGGCATTTTATACGGCGGCAGAAATCTGATCCATACCGGACTGATCGGTCTGTATCTGCTTCCCCTGTGGTATTTAATCTGCTTTCTGCCCGGCAAATTTCCCGCTCTTTTCTGGCACAACCCGTATGCCGGACTGTCCCGATTTGACATGAGCTCCCTCTGGTTTGCGCTGGAGGTTGTTTACGCCGTCATCTTTATCTGGCTGTTTCTGATTAACGGCTGCCTGCGTATCTTCTTCGGTTCCCGTAATCTCGGCGTTACAAAGCGCATTTTTATCCTGCTTTTTATGTGGGTTCCCTTTGTACAGCTCTATCTTGCCCATATCATGTGCCGCGCGGCAAAGGACGAGTATCTGGTCGCCGTCAGCCGCAGGGATATGGAAACGTTTACCGTAGAGGACGACCGCTGCGCTACCAAATACCCGCTTGTCATGGTGCACGGCATCGGATTCCGCGACCTGCGCTTTTTTAATTACTGGGGCAGAATCCCGCTTATTTTAAAAAAGCATGGCGCCAACGTCTCCTACGGACACAATAAAGCCTGGGGCAGTCTGGAAGAAAACGCCCGCTTAATCGCCGCAAACATCGATCAAGTTTTAGCCGAAACAGACTGCGAAAAAGTAAATCTCATCGCACACTCCAAAGGCGGTCTGGACTGCCGCTACCTGATCTCCACCATGGGATATGAGGATAAGGTCGCATCTTTGACAACAATCAATACTCCTCACTACGGTTCCGAATTGATCGACATTCTGGACCGGCTGCCCGACAGCCTGTACTGGACGATTGCAAACGCTATCAACCGATTTTTCACCGTAGCAGGCGACGACGCTCCCGACTGCTATACCTCCAGTCAGGAATTAAGTCCTGCGTTCTGCGCCCGTTTTAACGAAGAAAATCCCGATGCGCCGGGCGTTTATTATCAAAGCTACGGTTCCGTCATGAAATCCTGCTTCAGCGATTCCCTGCTTTCGATCCCCTACCTGCTCTTATGCACCTGCAAAGGACGCGCCAACGACGGGCTGGTAGACGTTTCCAGCATGAAATGGGGCGAATTTAAAGGCGTCCTCACAAACAAATATCACCGCGGTATTTCCCACGGTGACATGATTGATTTAAAACGGGAGGATATCAAAGGCTTTGACGTCCTCAACGTCTTTTATGAAATTGTTGTAAACTTAAAAGAAATGGGATTTTAAAGTTCAAATTTTAAAGTTCAAACTCATCATACAGAGCCTGTCTGTAATCTTCATTGGACACGGCTCTTTGCACATCGTCCTGTCTGCCCTTTTCAATCAGCTTAGTGGAGAGCTGCCTCATCCGCAGTTCTTCCTCCGTTCCTTTTACCATCTGATCCTGAAGCCCGACTTCAACCCCTTCATGGATAATGCTCATTCCGATGCTCTGACTCATTCCGTCCATGCTGCTACCTCCGTTTTTGAGATTAGTATGTCCGGAAAAAAATCTGTTATACCGCCAAATCAGCGTCGCCTCCCGCATTACTGTTTTCGTTCAACCGCATGCTCCATCAGATATTGTTTCCAAATATCGATATATTGTGCATAAAGATGCACGCCGTCAAAGGTATATTCCGGATTCAAGCCGCCCGATTCGTCGCACACGACACTATTGACATCCAGATAAAAAACCGTTTCGTTATCCGCAAGCTCCGCTATCCTTTGGTTTCTTTCATCGATGCCCTGGTTGTTGATATAATCGCCCTGTTCCGACCGTTCCGTCGTCACGCGCATAATGCTTTCCAGATAAATGATTGCATCAGGCTGCAATTGCCGTATACGCTCCACCGCATCCGCATAATGCCTGATAAAATAATCTACATCCCCGGTTCCCATTTCATTGATGCCGATCATCAGATAGACTTTTTTAAACTGCTGCCTTTCCAATGCCGTCCCGATATTTTCCGTCCAGTTGCCGTCCTTAAATTTCCCGTCGGGATCTTCAAAAAGCTTGTATACCGTCAATCCGGAAGAAGCATAAAAGACGGCGTGATCAAGCCCTGCATAATCGTACAGCCCCACCGTTCGGGAATCGCCGATAAATACTGCGTCGTCAAAATAACTTTCATCCACGCTGACATAGGACCATTCCTGCTGCGCCGTCTCACCGTCCGCGATACCTGCATTGCCGCTGACGCTGAAATCCTCCGGCTCCTTTTCTGCAATCTCCCCTCCGTTTCCGGTACTGTTACCGGACGTCGAAGCGCCCTGCATATCATTGTCCGAAACCGACAGCCCCGTCTGTTCCAGCACTTCTTCCCGGACCTCCTCCATCTCCCGGGCAAATTCTCCACGCACCCCTTCATAGGCAAAAAACAGAATGCCTCCGGCAACCAGCAAACAACTAAATATATAATCCCTGAATCTATTCACAAATCATCATTGCCTCTCTAAAATCTAAAATACATAAACGGATTGTCTCCCATGGTCAGAATATACCAGACGCAGAGCCAGAATAATCCTGTCAGTAAAATCATCCCCGGCAGCCGGTCCTTCCACTTTCGGAACAGCTTTTCCGCCGCGGGCGTGCACAAAAACGCCGCAGCCAAAAGCAACAGCCCGTACTTGGAACATTTCTCGGCAAATATGCCCGCATTTACATGAATCCCCTCTGTGAGCCCGAACATTCTGCCCAGATAGATTTTTAAATCCTCCGTCTTTGTAATCGCAAAACACATCCAGGTCACCGGTATCACGGCAAGCACATACAAATGTTTGATCCATTTGGGCAGCGTCCTTTTCACTTCTCTTTTTGCCGCAATAAAATCACAGATTTTTTCCAGCATAATCAGGACGCACAAACTCATTCCCCAGATCAGAAAATTGAGACTGCCGCCATGCCATACGGAGGTCAGAAGCCACACTACCGCCAGATTGAAAAGAGTCCTTAACAGCCCATTCCTGCTGCCGCCCAGCGGAATATAAACATATTTGGTAAACCACCGACCGAGGGTCCTGTGCCATCTGCGATAAAAATCCCGGATACTTTCCGCCATATAAGGCATGTGAAAGTTTTCCGGCAGCGAATAACCCAGCATTTTACCGAGTCCGATCGCCATTAAGGAATACCCGTAAAAATCAAAATAAATCTGCATGGAGTAAGAAAACGCGCCCATCCATGCTAACGGCGTGGAAATACTGATATAACCGATTGTGGAGATCTCATGCCATAAAACGGACAACCGGTCCGCAACCAGCACCTTCATTACCAGTCCCCACACAAACGTTTTTAATCCCTGGTCCGTATTTTTGAGGCTGATTTCCGGACGGACCAACTGTGCGGATACTTCGCTGTAATTGACAATAGGACCCGCCACCAACTGGGGAAACATACAGATATAAGTCCCAAGCTTCAGAAAGGAATGCTCGGACGCAATTTCGCCCCGATACACATCCGCCAGATAAGAAATCGTCTGAAACGTATAAAAGCTGACTCCCATGGGAAGCCCCCAGCCGTCCGGCGCCCATTTAAATACCGCAAGCACAGCGACATTGACAGCCACGATCCCAATAAAACAGCCTTTTCTGATCCATTCCTTTCCCTGCCGGTCCGGCGCAATCACGAGCCCCGCGCCATAATTTATGATCATGGACGCAAAAAGCAGGAGCACAAACCGCGGCTCCCCGTAGGCATAAAAAAATAAACTCCCTGCAAACAATGTTATATTTTTATATTTTACAGGCGTCAGATAATAGATCAATAAAAATATCGGGAGAAATCCCAATAAAAATTCTATACTGGAAAATACCACTAAAAATCACACTCTATCTTTCGTTCTTTTCACATTCATCTTTTAATTCGCTCTTACTCTCTGATTTCTGACAGAAAGCTCCTCTGAAATTACCGTTACCCGACAATAATATCCCCGTACACGCCGCCGCTTGCCTTGCACAAATCCTCCGGCGCCAGCATAATCTGACAGCCGATTTTGCCGCCGCTGACATACATCTGATCCAGCTTTTTTGCCGTATCGCTGATAACCGTCCGATACTGCTTTTTCATGCCGATTGCGGTACACCCGCCCCGCACATATCCGGTAACAGCCGTTATATCCTTCACATGGATCATGGAAACGGATTTCTCCCCTACCGCCTTTGCCGCTTTCTTCAGATCCAGCTCCGCCTCAATGGGAAGTACAAATACAAAATACTGCTTACTTGCTCCCAGCGTTACCAGGGTCTTATAAACCTTTTCATGGGGCAGCCCCAGATGATCCGCCGTCTGGATTCCGTCTACAAATTCTCCGCAATCGTAGGATTGATGGGTATATGTTATCTTTAACCTGTCCAATATACGCATGGCATTGGTTTTAATTTCTTTTTGCTTCGCCATTTTAGCCTTTCTCCTTTATGTCTCTTCCCTGATGTCCCTGTACGCTCTTTTGCTTTCAGCGTACACCTCTTTTATTCATCATCATTCCGAATACACCGCCGCATACGCCGCCGACAATATGCGTCAACTGTGAAATGTTATCCGCCGTAAACAATCCCGCCACAATCTGCTCCCCAAGATACAGAATCACAACGACTATCAGCGTCAGCGGAATCTTCCCCTCCTTGACGCTGGTCACGGAGGATAAAATAATCATCATAAATACGATACCGCTTGCTCCCAACAATGCCGTGGGAAACAGCAGATTATTGACCAGACCCGTTATAAACGCCGTAAGCAGGATCATTTGAAGCAGAAGTTTACTCCCGTACTTTTCTTCCAGCATGGGACCCACCAATAGTATCATCATCATATTGTTGATATAATGGGACAAATTGGCATGTCCCAGAACATGACCGAACAATCGCACATAACCCAGTATATCCAGCAAAGAAGAACGGTACACGCAGAAAAACAAGCGCGTGGTAAGCCCGTTCGTCAAATATCCCAGCAAGAGCACCACAAAAGATGCAAATGCAAAGCTCAGTACCACCGGTGAGTTATAGTCAATTTTCTTCAGTATTTTCATGTTTTAGCCCTCTCTTTTACTATTTACTATAGTATCAGAGATCCTGTCATTTTGCAAAACACTCTTTTAATTCCAACGCTTCATATGGGATTTCCACTTCAATAAATCCGGTCGCATAAGATCCCATCAGATAAGGATCATAGATTACGGAAACTCCGTCTTCTCCAAATTTAATATCCATATCCGTTGAAACGCAACTGTAGGCATCGCTGTATACCGCTTCCTCCGACTGTGCAAAGTAATTTCGGCTGTCTTCCTTCCAATCCAATACCGTATATTCCGCCGCCAACTGCTTAAACGCTTCTTCTGTCCCTTCATATAAATCTGTAAATAAAACCCTTTCGCCCGTATCCAGATCAAATAAATAATAATTTCTGTAGGGCATACCGTGCGCTCCCCCGCCATCCCAATAACCATCGTATTCAACCTGAAGATAGTGCGCTCCCACCTCCTGTACCGATTGTATAACTATCTTATTGGTTTCGGCTCTGAATCCCTCGTCTAAATGCCAGTCGTTTTCCTCCGTAATTTCCTCTTCGTTTCTGACATTGTTTAATACTTCTTCGTTTTTCTCCTGCAGATATTCGTTGATTCTATCTGCATTGGGATATTTTTCATCCAGCACAAACTGTTCTGTATAAACACAATAAATTTCTTTCTGACAAAATGGACAGACAGCAATTTCACTCCCGCCCTCTACAGTCCCGTAATCTGCATAACTGCAATGCCAAAGAGATTCTGCGCCGTCAACCTCCTTCACTTCATTTTTGCCAAATCAAAGACGCGCCATGCTCCGTCCACTCCATCCGATCCTATGAAGTAACAATATTCTCCTGCCACCTGAAAACCGGTCCCTGCGCTTTTAGAACGTATGTCTCCCGCAAGATCCGATACCTCATACAGCATTCTGGTGGTATCCGTCTCTATCTCATATTGATACGCAGTTCTCTTAGCAACATTATATGAAATCTCTTCCGTTATGCAGTAATATACGCACCCCTCGTCATACGACATCAGGGACAATCCTTTCCCTTCCAAAAGTTTCTTTTCCGATGTGGTGCGATTATATATCACATAATTTCCGGTGTTTTCTTGCGAATAGATGAAATATTCACCGGCTGCATAGTAAAGATTCCCAAAATCGTCCTGCTCATCAAATATTTCTTTGCAATTTCCTGTTTCATCAAAAATACCGATTTTTTCCTCTTCATAATTTTCAGCATAAACTTCACCAAATTTTTGCAGGCAATATTCCGGAGCAATCCCATTGATCAATCTGTAATTCTGTTCTTCGATTGCCCGATACATTTCATCATGCAGGCGACGGCATGTTATACCATCGTCCCCAATTGCATAAACCTCTTCATAATACTCCATCTTTGTATCCTCTTGGTTACAGCTCCATCCGACATATATCTGTTTGTCAGCGGTTTCAAGTGAAAATATATGCTCCCTTTCAGAAGCCTTTTCCTTTATTATCGTGACTTCGCCCGTCGTCCGGTTTAATGCACAGATCTGATACAGGTATTTGTCATCCCAATAATCTGCGGTAGTATAATAAATCATTTCCTCATCCGCACGGACAAACTGTGTATTTTCAGGAAGTTCATACTCCCCGCTGCATTCTGCAGGCGATGTCATATCGATAACCGCAGCCGTATTTCCTATCCAATCATATAGTACAATCGTCGAATTTTCATCCGCCTGTTCCATCGTTTCCTCCGTTGCTTTCCCGCAGCCGCCTAAGACCAGAACCCCCAGAAACAGTATTCCCGCCAAAAGTTTTCCTTTCACACCGATGCACTTCATTCTACGTTCCCTTCTCTTTCGCCTTTCCATTCCTAATTCCTATCCTTCCACTTCCGTACTCACAGGTATTAGAAGCCCCTGCACGTACAATTAAAGCACATCTTTGCATCATAGTTGCATACTTTTTCAGGTTTTTACAAATTTTCAACAAAAAAGCCGCCGCATTTATAAAAAATTGCAGTTATCACAGAAACACGCTTCCTATCACGGAAATATGCTCTTGCTCTACAATTTTCAATAAATGCGGCAGCCCTTCTTTTTTTCTTCTTATTGCTGCCTGATTACTTTTTGCACGTCATTCTTTCATGCCCCAAATTTCCAGTTGCTTTCTATTCGCTGCATAAACTCAGTAACCTCTTTCGTTTCCAGTGCTAATTCATACCAGGATTTTAATTTATCTGCATCTTCCGTCTCTTCCAGTTTACCTTCTAATCCTGCAGGAATATCACCCTGTTTTTTGAAATAGGTCAGGATACAGCATATTAAAGTTTTCTTTAAGGTTTCTTCTGTTGCTTTCCCAGCAGCTTCCTCCGCCGCCTCTTTACGTTCACAATCAATAATGTCTCCCAATGTCATATACTCATTCCTCACTTCCGGCAGGCTCCTCACCTGCTCGACAATCTCATTGATTTCCTCTGTTGCCTTATCTGTTGCATTTTCTCTTCTACTGTTCTGAAAGTAATTCAGCATTGCCTTCATACTTTCATTTCCGCCCTTATGCCCGCCTGTATAAAAATACACAAACTCCAGCCCGTCATCATAACATAAATCAGTGACTTCCACACATCGGTTTCTAATATGATACATCATATAATCATAACCAAAAGGATCATAATTCGTAATGGTTATCACATATAAATTAGGCAGTTTTACAAAATCCTCTTCCCCGCTTTTCAAATGCCTTGCATCTATCTTTGCCTGATAGAAGCGGTTATGTTTCGGCAAATGCACCCCTCTTCTGAGATTCGGCTCCAAGTCATAAATATTTACCGGAAGCTTTACGCCGCTCTCTGCATCCAACTCCTGAATCTCCACATCCATACGGATACCTCGCTGCTCCGGTGTAAACGGCGGGATCATCCGCTGGGATATTACCTTAACCTTTCCAACCTTTCTTTGCAGCAGAACCGACAACACTGTCCTGCAAAATACCTCTCCTATTTCCGGCGTTGTCACAATGGCGTTCATGAGGAAATCATCCAATACGTTGAGTTCCTCCAATGTTTTGTTCGTATAACTCATATGACTCCTTTCCTTGGCGAAATCCACAGTTATACGACTTTTTCTTTTGATTTCGCCAACTTTTCAATTTATTCGTGTGAAAATGTTGGCGAGATGCCAAAGATACTGCCAATCAAAGAAAGATCGGCGAATCGTTTTCACGTTTTGTAATAAGTTTTATTTATTACAATCCTATACTAACGCACGCCGCACAATTTGTCAATTATCTATTTTCGCTTTTTCATTTATATTTTTTATAAATAATATTATACAGCAATTGAATGTCAGGGTAAGGAAAAGGGGGATTTGGTTTTTCAAAGCTTCTGCAGGAAAGGGTGATTTTTCTTACAGAATGCCTCCACAACCCAGGGAGAAATTGCCCGGAAGGCAATTTCAGCCGTCTCTGCGGCAAGGATGCCGCATTGACGGCACCCCGAATCCTTCCAAAACACTACCGCATTCTGTTAGAAAAACCCTCTTTTCCTGCTCGGCTTTGAAAAGCAAAATCCCCCTTACCCGTCCGACACCAATCCCCAACAGTAAATATTTTTGTGTAAATCTCTTTTTGTAAAATAACAGTTGACAATAATTAGTATTCAGATTAGTATAAAAATAGAAAAGGGTACTACCGATAGACGGTTAGTCCACATATGTTAGCAAAAATAATCGCCTTCAGTTTGCAGACCAGAGGCGATTATTTTTGTGATTTATTACTTCCGATTGTATATCCGAGACCGAATGCAGTGAGCACAAGACTCACAACAGCAATCAGACCTTCAATTGTCATCATGGCAATCATCCCTCTTTCGTACAAATTTCCAATGCAAATAAGCATATAAATGGTCATTCAAACGGATTAGCGTTAATCAGAAAATAATCTGCTTGTGTACCTCCCCCGCATTTAACTCGCAGTTTGTGCAAAAAAAGAAGCCCGGAACCAGCGTCCAGACCTCTTTTTCTCTGATATAAATATGTATCAGCCGATGGCGGCGGCAAAAATTTGTACGGTACCATCCGCCATCGATTTATAAGTAAAACAAATTACTTCTCTGCTAATGCAGCTTTGATCGCCTCTGTCAACTGAGGAACGATCTTGTTTAAATCTCCGACTACGCCATAATCAGCTACATCAAAGATAGGAGCATCTTCATCTTTGTTGATCGCAACAATAATGTCGGATTCTTCCATACCTGCTACGTGCTGGATCGCGCCGGAAATACCGATTGCAAAGTATACGTTGGGACGAACCGTCTTACCTGTCTGACCAACCTGCAGATCTTTCGGCTTCCAGCCGGAATCTACAACTGCACGGGAGCAGGATACGGTACCTCCAAGAACCTCTGCAAGATCCTCTAATAATTTGAAGTTTTCGGGAGATCCGACTCCACGACCGCCGGAAACTAAGATCTTAGCATCCATAATGTCTACCGTATCGGAAACTGCCTTTACGACTTCTTTGATCGTTACATATTTGTTGTTCGGCGTGAAACCGGGGTTGAATTCAACAACCTCTGCTTTAGCGCCTTTCACGGGCTCGATCTTCTGCATAACGCCGGGACGAACGGTAGCCATCTGAGGACGGTTGTCGGGGCAGGCGATGGTAGCGATTGTGTTACCGCCGAATGCAGGACGGGTCATTAACAACTGATTGTGTTTCTGATCAGCCTCTTTACCGGGAATTGCCACTAACGGGAAATCACCGATTTCCAGTACGGTACAGTCAGCTGTCAGACCGGTCTCTACTCTTGCAGAAACTGTAGGACCAAGGTCACGACCGATTGCTGTAGCGCCTACTAACATGATTTCGGGCTTGTACTTCTTGATAACGGATGCCAATGCGTGTGCATAGGGCTCTGTTCTGTACTCTTTTAATTCAGGATCGTCAACAACGATGACACGGTCTGCACCATACTCTGCTAACTGATCAACAAGATTTTTCACATCGGAACCGATCAAAACTGCGGTTACCTCTTTTGTTTCTAAAGAAGCGGCTAATTCTTTTGCTTTTCCAAGCAACTCAAAAGCAATGCCGCTGATTTCATTATCAACCTGCTGTGCAAATACAAAGACGCCTTTGTACTGTGCGATCTCTTCTGGACTCATTTTCATAATTGTTCACCACTTTTCCTTATTATAAATTAAATAACGTGTTTCTCTTTTAATTTTCCTACGATATAAGATACAGCCTCATCAGGAGAATCGGGAGTAACTTTCTCGCCGGCACCTTTACGAACCTTGTCGGATGCTTTAGCGATTTTTGTAGGAGATCCGTTCAGACCTAAGTTGCCGTCTTCCACATCTTTTAAGTCTGCACGACCCCATGTTGTGATCTCAGCTTTGCAAGCGTCGAAAATTCCACCGGGAGTCATGTAACGGGGCTCATTTAACTCAGAAAGTGCTGTTACTAATGCAGGCATCTGTACCTCTAAAACATGATATCTGTCGTCGTACTGACGCTGAACGATAACCTTGTCGCCTTCAATTTTAAGATCCTGTGCATAAGAAATAACAGGCAATCCCAAATGCTCAGCGATCTGAGGACCAACCTGAGCGGTATCGCCGTCGATAGCCTGACGACCTGTGATGATCAGGTCATACTCTAAGTTTCTCAAAGCGCCTGCGATTGTTGTGGATGTTGCCCAGGTATCGGCACCGCCTAATACTCTGTCTGTTACTAATACGCCCTTGTCAGCGCCCATAGCGATTGCTTCACGAAGAACGTCTGTAGCCTTGGGAAGACCCATTGTCAAAACGGTTACTTCTGCACCATACTGATCTTTTAATCTTAAAGCTGCCTCTAAACCAGCTTTGTCATCGGGGTTCATGATTGCAAGCATTGCACCTCTGTCCAGAGTGCCATCCGGATTGAATTTCACGCCGCCCTTTGTATCAGGAACCTGTTTAATACAAACTACGATTTTCACGATAACGTACCTCCTATTTTAATAAACTTCCAGAAATAACCATACGCTGAACTTCAGAAGTTCCTTCGTAGATCTCTGTAATCTTAGCATCACGCATCATACGTTCTACATTGTACTCTTTGATATAACCATAGCCGCCATGTAACTGAACACATTTGGTTGTTACTTCCATAGCAACTTCCGCAGCATATAATTTAGCCATAGCAGCCTCTACAGAGTAAGAAACCTTAGCGCCTGCCTGGAATTCATCTTTCTTCTTAGCCGCTTTGTAAACCAGCAATTTAGCAGCTTCTACCTTAGTAGCCATATCCGCTAACTGGAACTGTGTATTCTGGAACTGAGCGATCGCTCTGCCAAACTGTTTTCTTTCTTTTACATATTCGATGGTTGTCTCCAAAGCGCCTTCTGCAATACCAAGCGCCTGTGCAGCGATACCGATACGTCCGCCGTCCAGTGTGTGCATTGCGATGGCAAAACCTTTACCCTTCTGTCCCAGTAAGTTTTCCTTCGGGATACGGCAGTCAGTAAAGATCAGCTCATAGGTAGAAGAACCACAGATACCCATTTTGTTTTCCTTGGTACCGAACGTGAAACCGGGCGTTCCTTTTTCTACGATAAATGCGGAAATCTCCTTCTGCATACGACCGCGTTTCTCAACCTTGCCTGTTACGGCGATAATTACATATACGTCAGCTTCTTTACCGTTTGTGATAAAGCACTTGGAGCCGTTTAATACCCACTCGCCTGTCGCTTCATCTAAAACAGCCTTTGTCTGCTGACCCTGTGCGTCCGTACCTGCGCCGGGCTCAGTTAAACCGAACGCGCCAAGCTTCTTACCGGATGCTAAATCAGGAACATATTTTGCTTTCTGCTCGGGAGTGCCGTATGTCAAAATCGGGTCTACACAAAGGGAAGTATGTGCAGAAACGATAACGCCTGTCGTACCGCAAACCTTGGACAATTCCTCAACACACATAACGTATGTTAAGATGTCACATCCCTGTCCGCCCATATCCTTCGGTACAGGAATACCTAAGAAACCATATTTAGCCATTTTCTCAACTGTCTCTCTGGGGAATCTGTGTTCCTCATCGATTTCCTGAGCGAGAGGCTTTACTTCATTTTCAGCGAAATCTTTGAATAACTGTCTCGCCATTTCATGTTCTTTGCTTAAAGTAAAATCCATTTCTTTTATTTCCTCCTAATTATTTTTAACACTCCGAATTACTGAGCATCAACCGGGGTCTTTGTGCGATCGGCATTGTATACATAGAAGCCCTTACCGCTCTTGCAGCCAAGGTTACCGCCGCGTACCATCTTGCGGATCAACGGACATGCGCGATATTTGCTGTCTCCGGTCTCTTTATAAAGTACGTCCATGATAGCAAGACAGATATCAAGACCTACGAAATCTCCAAGCTCAAGGGGTCCCATAGGATGATTAGCGCCGAGCTTCATAGCTGCGTCAATACCGGCGATATCAGAAACGCCTTCCATCTTGATGAAAGCAGCTTCATTGATCATAGGAATTAAAATACGGTTTACTACGAAACCTGCAGCTTCATTAACCTGTACAGGCGTCTTTCCGATTTCTTCAGCGATTTTCTTAATCGCGTCTACGGTTTCTTCAGGAGTATTTACGCCTGCAATTACCTCTACCAGCTTCATACGGTCAGCAGGATTGAAGAAGTGCATACCGATCATAGGACGGGAAAGTCCGTTACCGATCTCCGTAATGGAAAGGCTGGATGTATTAGAAGCAAAAATACATTCCGGTTTCGCAATTTTGTCTAATTCAGAGAATGTCGTTTTCTTAACATTCATATCTTCAAATGCAGCTTCAACGATCAGATCGCAGTCCGCACAAAGATCTTCTTTCAGACCGGGCGTGATGCTTGCCAGGATTCCGTCAACAGCTTCCTGTGTCATTTTTCCTTTTTCTACCAGTCTTGCATAGCCTTTGGCGATTTTATCTTTTCCGCCTTCAGCCCATTCCTGTTTGATGTCGCAAAGTGCAACTTCATAGCCTTCTACCTGGGCAAATGCTTTTGCAATGCCCTGTCCCATGGTTCCGGCACCAATAATACCTACTTTCATTGTAGATCCTCCTTATTTTATTGAATATTGTTATTTTTCCGAACAGCCGCCCAAGCCATAACGGACGAAGGCAGCTTCCGGTATCTTACCTGATGAAACCCTGCATTTGATTAGCAGTTCTTGAACGGCTCTTTAACTTTCTCTTTATTTTTGTCAAGGAAGAAAGCCATTCCGTATTTCTGATCCTCTGTCTCGAAGCAGTCGCCGAATAATTTTTCTTCAATGACGATTGCCTGATCCATATCTGTCTCTAAACCTTCATTGATCGCTTTCTTGCAGTTGCGGACAGCAATAGGAGCATTCTTAGCGATGGTATTAGCAAGCTTTTCAGCTGCGGCAAGCAGTTCCTCCTGAGGATAAACCGCATTTACAAGACCGATTCTCAATGCTTCGTCAGCCTTGATATTTCTTGCGGAATAGATCATCTGTTTTGCCATGCCGGGTCCTACGATTCTTGCCAGTCTCTGTGTGCCGCCAAATCCGGGCGTGATGCCTAAGCCAACCTCAGGTTGTCCGAATACCGCGTTGTCGGAACAGATTCTGATATCGCAGCTCATGGAAATCTCACAGCCGCCGCCAAGTGCAAAGCCGTTTACCGCCGCGATCACGGGAATAGGGAATGTCTCCAGCTTGCGGAAAACATCATTTCCTTTTTTACCGAACGCTTCGCCTTCCGCTTTTGTCAATGTGCTCATTTCTCCGATGTCCGCGCCCGCAACAAAGGATTTCTGACCTGCGCCTGTTAAAATCAGGCATCTTGTACTAGCCAGATCAACAGCATCCAGTGTTTTATCGATTTCTTCCAATACTGTAGAATTTAATGCGTTTAATGCTTTTTCTCTGTTGATGGTAATGATACCAACAGCGCCTTTCTGTTCATATAAAACGAATTCCATATGTATAGCTCCTTCCACTTTTTGATTATACGCACAAAAACACCTTGACCTATCTTTCCTTTTAACGGGAAAGATAAGTCTTGGTGCATTTATTACTTAGCAAAAATTAGTCTCTCTCAACGATGGTTGCACAACCCATACCGCCGCCGATACAAAGTGTTGCAAGTCCTTTCTTAGCGTCTTTTGCTTCCATTTCATGAAGCAAAGTAACAAGGATACGGCATCCGGAAGCTCCTACGGGGTGTCCCAGTGCAATCGCGCCGCCGTTGGGGTTCAACTGTTTTGCAACGTCGATGCCCAGTTCTTTTCCTACCGCTACAGACTGTGCTGCAAACGCTTCGTTTGCTTCGATGATATCAAAGTCTTCAATCTTCATGCCCGCTTTTGCCATAACTTTCTTGGTTGCGGGAACAGGACCGATACCCATAATCTCAGGTCTGCATCCTGCAAGAGCGCCTGCTACGAAGGTAGCCATCGGCTTTACGCCCAGCTCTTTTGCTTTTTCTTCACTCATAACAACGATTGCTGCAGCGCCGTCGTTGATACCGGAAGCGTTACCTGCCGTAACAAATCCGCCGGGGTTGATGGTGCGAAGTTTTGCAAGCCCTTCCATGGATGTGCCGGGTCTCGGACCTTCGTCTTTATTAAAGATAATGGTTTCTTTTTTCTTCTTTACTTCTACGGGAACGATTTCTTTATCAAACGCGCCTGCTTCCTGAGCCGCAACAGCCTTCTGCTGGCTCGCTACTGCAAACTCATCCAGCTCTTCACGGGTCAATCCCCATTCTTCACAGATATTGTCCGCCGTCTTAATCATATGATAATCGTTGAACGCATCCCATAACGCGTCGTTTACCATGGTGTCCACCAATGTACCGTTGTTCATTCTATAACCGTAACGACCCTGCATCATAGCGTAAGGAGCCATGGACATGTTTTCCATACCGCCCGCTACAACGATATCTGCATCGCCCGCCTGAATCATCTGCGCCGCCATGTTGACACAGTTCAGACCGGAACCGCATACCACGTTGATCGTAACTGCCGGAACCTCAACAGGTAAACCTGCTTTGATACTTGCCTGACGAGCCACGTTCTGTCCCTGTCCCGCCTGGATAACACAACCCATGTAAACCTGATCTACAGCTTCGGGAGCAACGCCGGCTCTCTTCAAAGCTTCTTTGATAACGATTGCGCCAAGTTCAGGAGCCGGTGTTGTGCTTAAGGAACCGCCCATTGTACCGATCGCGGTACGGCATGCGCCTGCTAATACGACTTTTTTTGCCATTTTTCTTTCCTCCAAATTCATTGAAAATATCAGTAAATTTCACGTTTTGCAATGATTGTTATTTTTTTATCATTGCCCGCTGACCCTATTTTAACATAGGGATATACATTTTGCAATGTTTTTAAGGGGAAACAATCATAGAATTTAAAGCGGGATCTTCCATATCATAGACCCGTTTCCATTCCTTCGTATTCTCTATTTTCTCAACAGCGGACTGGTTCCTGTAGAGGAATTTTGTCAGTTCATAACAGTCGATCCAGATCTCGTTGTCCGAATCCTTCTGGCTTTCGTCAAACATGATTTCTATGCCCAGATGCAGATGGATCGCATCGATATTATTGACGTTTTCAGACACGCTGTAGCCCGTATGCCCCATATAGCCGATCACATCTCCCGCCGTCACAAGACTTCCTTCCGTAAGCCCTTCGGCATAGGGGCAATCCTGTCTTAAATGCGCGTAATAATAATATCGTTTTTTATCCAGACTGCGAATCCCGATTCGCCATCCGCCGTACTGGTTCCAGCCGATCGCCTCCACATAACCGGACTCTACGGCAATGATCGGCGTACCGATCTGTCCCATCATATCGTGTCCCAGGTGCCGCCTTTTATATCCGTAGCTGCGCCCTGCGCCGAAATCATCATAATCATTATAATAAAAGCCTTTGGCAATCGGAGAAAACGCTTTCAACCCATAGCATTCCTGCCAGGTAACGCTTCCGTCGCCGCCCGGCACCTCAATGCGGTAGCTTCCCACCATTCCGCTTAACACCGCCGAAAGGATTTCGTGATAATAGGCGTAATATTTCAATTCTTCCAGTTCTTCCATTGTTTTTTCGCCGCTGCGGACGGCATTGGCATAATCGTCCATTGCCTGAATCGCATTTTTGTCGTATTTGCCTCCGCCCTTTACCGCTCCATAGGCAAGCAGACTGATCCAATCGATATGGATCTGTTCCGACCATGTTTCTTTATCCCATTCATAAGCGGTCTGCAGCGCCTCCTTGGTGGGCGTAAATTCCATCCAGCGGATAAAGTCCTTTTCCTCTTCTCCTTCCTCCGTCCCGCCGTTTTCCTGTCCGTTCCCGTCTCCCGCAGTCTCCCCGGCACCTTCAGGATCGCTTGCCTCAGGCTCCCAATTCATTGTCTGCCAAAATTCATATTGCCCCTGCTCAATGCCCGCCATCAGGTTACAGATTTTTAAGGATAATGCAAAAGTCAGTCCCAACGCCAGAATGCAAATCATACTTTGTATTTTCTTTTTTATGAGAATCACCTCGTCCCGCCGTATTCACGTGCTCTGCTCCTATAAACTTATGAATACAGAGACGAAAAAATGACCTCGCGTTTCATCTGCCTGCTACTCGGTATCATCCCTGAAGGTAAACTTTCCCAGGTTATCCATAGAATAATGAGATACTCCTTCATTTGCTTCAAACCAGTCCGGCAGAAAGATTTCATATAAGAATTTTTTCCGCTCGGTATTGTCCGGGTCATTACTGTCATAAACCAACAATTTATCAGCAACATAATATTGATATGTATACCACTTATGCCCTTCTGAATCATCATAGGAAAAAGTTATATACAGCTCCTTTCTATTTCCGTAACATGTAATTCTAATGTTTTCATTCTCATTAAGGAATTCCGATTTATAATATTCTACAAATCGCTGCTCTTGTGTGTTTATCATCTCTGAATCTCTGGAAACCCCTTCCATCTGCGGCATATTAGAAAACATCGTACGAAAGTTTCCTCCCGCTCCATACCAGTCAATGTATATCCTATGTACACGTGAATAGTACATTTCATCAAATACATTTCTCTCACGGATAACCTTTTTCGCCACATTCCATCCTACCACCAACAGGACAACCGACATTAGCGCGATGATAATAACCTTGTCTTTTTTTTTCACTCATATTCCCCCATTTCCGATGCTCCATGTTCCAGACTTCTGATAAAATTATAAGTATCAGGCACTTTAGCTTTCAGACATTTCATTAAATAATCATCTTCTTCAAACAATTCTTCCATCTTTATTTTTTCCGGTTCTGTCACTACGTTATTAAGCTGTGCTCTTATATCAGGATATACCAATTCATCATATATGCGTTCCTTCACATATGTTAATTTCGTATGGCTCAAAAAAATTTCCGCTCTGGTTACGCCATTTTCAAGCCGGGTATAATACATCCCCGCAGCCTCCTGATATGAAATATTTCTCTTTAGAAGGATATCTCCAATATTGCTTGCATCTAAATCAGCCTTGTAATCTTCCGGTCCAAAGGAAACCAGATACAATACGGCATCTCCAAGCCAGCCGGCATATTCCGTTACTCCCTCGTCACTATTTCTCAGATAGACATTGGCAAGTTCCCCGTCTTTTCCGATTGTCGGCGCCAAAATAGCCGCCGTTGTAATCTGCTGATGGGCATAATCCCCTTTTCCTGCATATCGGTTATAACAACCATTCCAAAAATGTAGAAATTCCTTATCGCTTTGAAAAGAAAGTCCCGTTGAATCCTGACAGGTATTTCTCCATGTATTTAACCTTTTCAGTTGATATATCTTTATCTCATTATAATCATCCGGCATCAGGTAATCCTTCTCTCCGCTTGCCAGTGCATGCTGCAGCCGGACATGATACCGCAATATCCGGTAATCTCTTTCGGGTATCTCCAAAAATCCCGTAAAATATCCCTTTTCTGTCATATCAAAAGGATTGCCGTATTCGTCCACTCCCCCAAAACCATCGATGGCATATCCGGCAACATCATCCCATTTCACGTTCTGAATCGTCCCCTCGTCATAGACAAATCCGCCCATCAGTCTTGTAAACCGCCAGTCAATTTCCCTTTGTGAAGCATCGGGATATTTTTGATACAGCGCGTCATAGACGCTTTGCATAATTCTGACTGTTTCCTCATCAAAACCGTATTGGGTCCTGATACAGGAAAAGAAGCGCGTCCTAATTCTCTCCTCCCATAACTTATCCATATCATTAAGCCATTCCTTTTGAATGGCGGAAAGGTCATAGCTGCCGCTGTCTATGTCAAAACGCTCATCCCTAATACTGATAACGCCCCTATGCAAAAAGGATTGATAGCTGTCCAGCCCCTGATATAATCCTGCACTTGCCCCTTGGAAATCCTCTATCTGCTTCAGCTTCTTTTCTATCAGCTCCAGCGTCCTGTTTAGGCAAGACAGATAATCCGAAAAGCCTCCTTTATTTCTTGCAATCAGTCCGTATACATGATTGATCTGTCTCTCCAATTCCTCCTTTGATCTCCTCAACTCATCTTCATCAATATAACCGATTCCCGCCAAATAACTGTTAATACAGCCTCCATAACGGCTATTCTCCTGCATCAAAGCCTCTCCGTATAGGATCGTCCCCTGCAAAATCGGAATATGTAACGTATAAAAATACGTTCTCAGCCTGTCATAAGATTTTCCTGCCAGACAATCGTCCGTTTCTTCCAGCGCTTCTACTTTATTTAGCGCCTGCTCGGCATCACAAACAATCTCTGTCAGTCTCCGGTTCATTTGATCCAGTTGCAGCACGACTGCTCCCGGTTCCATCATCAGTCCCATTGTATTTCCCCCTTCATTACTTTTCCTCGTTATCCGTTTCCATCTGCCTGCGCCGCAGTTCTTCTCTTATTTCATCCTCCGTGTCATAGCTCTTGCGCTTTCTTTCTTCTAATCGCTCTCTTTTTTCTTCTAATCCCCTCTCATCCTCTCTGCCGCATTCCCAAATTTCTTCTTCAAGTTCTTCCGTTTGTGCCAAAAACAAATCCTCTTCACAGTATTTCCAGATTTCCTTAAATATGCCCCGCACGTCTCTTTGCACTTCGTCAAACAGCTCCGTATCAGCATCGACCGCTCGCATTTCTTTTGCTATTTCTTCCCGTTCTTCTTCTATTCTGCCAAGCTCCCTTAAAAGATCCCGCTTACAATCATCTTCCATATCATCATGCCACCGTTCTTCCATCTCTTTCTCCCAACTTAGTCATACATAAATGAAAATTACATTTTTGTTTCCAGTGCCTCGTCCAAAGAAGACAACTGACTGTCAATTTGAACAAATTTTTCCGCATCTCTGACTGCGGAGTGAGAATAAGATTGAAGTATCCTGTTAATATCCGTAAAATATCCGCAGCATGTATAATTGGTCCCATGATTGGTATTTCCCATAGGCACCTCAACGCTTTCCCCTAATTGCTCAAAACAATCGCTCAGATCATTTTTCAGCTCTGTCGCCACATCCGCAGCTGTTTTCAAATCTTCATTCGGCATAAATATTCCCCCCTATTTTTGATTATCCGCCTATTATACCTTATTTTTTCTCATCCGTAAGCTTTTTGGCAAAAATTGTAATGATATTGGTAAAATTTGCACGAAAAAACAGGAGCCGCATAAAACGAGCTCCTGTTTTTATTGCTTGTCCGCTGTTTTTATTTCAATTTAAAGTTCCGGTTCAATCAAACCGTAAGTATTTCCCTTTCTCTTGTAAACCACATTGACCTGATCCGTTTCCGCGTTGCAGAATACATAGAAGTTATGTCCCAGCAACTCCATCTGGATACATGCGTCTTCCGGATACATCGGTTTGATATCGAATTTTTTGGTACGGATGATTTTGATTTCTTCCTCGTCCATATAATCTTTCTCGATGTAGTCCTGTTTGAAGAAGCTTGCCGCCTGTTTCTGATCCGTCAGTTTCCTTTTATATTTTTTCAACTGTCTCTCAATGATTTCCTCTACCAGATCAATCGATACATACATATCGTTGCTTACCTGTTCGGAACGAATGATGCTGCCCTTTACAGGAATTGTAACCTCAATTTTCTGCCTGTCCTTCTCCACGCTTAAGGTAACATGTACTTCCGTCTCCGGCGTAAAATATTTCTCCAGTTTTCCGATTTTATCCTCCACTGCTGATCTTAATCCTTCTGTAACCTCGATGTTTTTACCTAAGATTATGTACTTCATGCTGCCCATCCCTTTCTGTTTAAAAGTGTATGGTAATTATACCATATTTTTCTTAAATTTTGCAACAATTTTAGAAATTGTTGCATGTTTTTTCACTTTACAAAAGTCAAGAAAAAAACAACGCTTTTTTACCTGATTTTTCATTTTCATGATTTGTGTACAAAACACTCGTTCGGTGTGGTTTCCATAATTCTACGTTATTTTTCTTCTTTTTTTCTGTGGATAATGTGTATAACTCCGTGCATAAGTCAAATATGCCCTGAATTGGCGGTTTTCAATTGTGGATAACTTTTGCTTGACCGTACCGGTTAACCCGCCTTTTATGATGATGTTTTTAGTTCTTTTGTGCATTTTGTCCAAAATCAGCGTAGTTGCGCGATGGAATCTCTTTGAACCAGGGGGTGGCTGCGTCCACAGATGGGTGGTATGCTAGGAAAGAAGGATCAAATGTTCATAAGTTTGTACCGGTCACGGAAACACGCTTTCGCTCTACTTGTGCCCTTTGGGTATAAAAACGCAGCGGTACATAAATCCGCAAAGGACGCGGATTAAGTACCGGCGTTTTTATAAAGGTTTCCTTTGGGATGCAAAAAGGCTTCAGCCCGATGGACTGAAGCCTTTGGATTTTTGTGCTATGATTTTAAATTTAGAAAATACGTCTTACGGAAAGTACCTGTCTGTAGTTAGCATTAGATACTTTGATACCGGTTGCTGCGGTAGATGCGTGTACGATCTGTCCACCGCCAATGTAGATGCCCACATGACCGGAGTAGCATACAATATCGCCAGGCTGTGCATTTGCAAGACCGCCTACGTCATATCCGCATCCTCTCTGTGCGCCGGAGGAATGAGGTAAGCCTACGCCGAAGTGAGCGTATACGCTCATGACAAAACCGGAACAATCCGTACCGTTGGTCAGGCTGGAACCGCCATATACATAAGGGTTACCGACAAATTGCAACGCATAGCTTGCAACAGAACCGCCTGTGCCTGAACCGCCGCTGACGGTAGCGCCGGATTTGGACGCCTCGGAATTGCTTGCCGCCGCATTTGCTTTCTTTCTCTCAGCTTCTTCCGCTGCAAGTCTCGCTTCCTCTTCCGCTTTGGATTCCGCTTTTACAAACTCTGTAGAAAGGGTAACGAAATCAGTGGAAACATAGCCTTCGCCTTCTTCCACGGATACCTTGATCCATCCGTCCGTAACGCCTTCCTCTGTAACGCTTAATTCATCTTCAATAGGAACCATTCCGATCACGGACGCTTCCGTGGTGGGCTCCTGTCTTACAAACAATGTCGTGGTAGTAACTGTTGCAATCCTCTTGCCAACCTGCTGTGCAAGCTCTACAGCCGCGTCGCCCGTTACTACGTATTCCGCTTTGACAAATCCCTGTACGCTGCCGGATTTGATCTCATACCAGCCGTCCTGCTCGGAGATAAATTCTCCTACGGAGTCATCGTACAATTTACCGAGGATTTCTCCCTCTTCACTGGGAATGCTTCTGACATTTACATAATCGTTTACCTGTGCGATGACAAGATTGGAAAAATCCTCCGCATCGTTTTCGGAAACGCTTTCTTCATCGGTAATCACTTCAACGGTATCTTCCACAACAGGTTCGATTTCTACGACCTGCGCTTCTGCCGTATGAATGGTTGCATATTTATCTGCGCCGGCTTCCCCGACTGCCAGTTCCACATCCGCCGCAGCGGTGCTTGAGGTTGCAGCCGTTGCAGTATCTGTCGATGTCTGGGCGCTTGCTACTTCAATGGAAGTCTCTCTCAGCGCCGGAGCCGCTCCTACCGCAGGCAGTTCCATTGTGCTTGCCATAACCGGTATGGTTGCTGATGTCATGATAACAAGTGCAAAGCAGATACCTAATGCAACTTTTATATACTTATGAAACATATTTCCTCCACTATTTTTAAGAATTTTTAAAATTTGTTACAAATTTATTACATCTGTTTCATAATATATCATTATATGCCTCCTTTGTCAACTGTTTCGTCATTTTTCCATATATTTCCTGCCTGCGGCGTTGTCGAATGCCGTTCTTTGATTTTAAAGTCCCACAACTTTGCAAAAATATGTTAAAATACAATAAAGAAGGAGGTATGCTTTATGAGACGAACCGCTTTTGTCACAGGCGCATCCCGCGGCATTGGGAAAGCAATTGCCACAGCATTAGCCGCCCATGACTACGACTTATACATTGTCTGTAAAAATTCAGGCGAACAGCTATACCGTCTGAAAAACGAATTGGAAGAAAAGTTCCTTATAAATGTTACCTGTTTTGTCGGAGACGTAGGTTCCTACAGCTTTATAAAAGAATGCTTCAGCGAAATCGACCGTCTGGACGTATTGATCAACAACGCCGGCATCTCTTATATCGGACTTGTTTCCGAAATGACGGAAAAGGACTGGGATTATATTATAAACACCAATCTTTCCTCCGCCTTTTATACTTCCAAATGCGCCGTTCCGGGCATGGTACGTGAAAAATCCGGCAAGATCATCAATATATCTTCCGTCTGGGGCAATGTGGGCGCCTCCATGGAAGTCGCCTATTCCGCCTCCAAGGGCGGTCTGAACGCTTTTACCCGCGCCCTGGCAAAAGAGTTAGCCCCAAGCAACATTCAGGTAAACGCCATTGCCTGCGGCGTGATTGATACCGATATGAATAAATGTTTCAGTATGGAAGATATCGAGCTGTTAAAAGGCGAAATCCCCGCGGACCGCATGGGCACCATCGACGAAGTAGCAAGACTTGTTATGCAGATTATCAACAGTCCCTCTTACCTGACGGGACAGGTTATCACATTAGACGGAGGCTGGCAATAACCAGCCTCCTTTTTTTATACAAAAGACATAATCAGATAAATGGCGATGACTATCGCCCATGCCAGCAAATTCCCTGCCGGTTCCACCGTCTTTGGGATCTCTCCGCCGCTCCGCTCGGAAATGACCCGGATCAGAATGCGGTTTGCAAAATAAAATAAAATGAGCAGGATAAACGCCGTAATCGCAAGCGCCACATATACAATGGTAAGATTGTCTCCCGCATTGGCAATGCCGATCATAAATCCCAGCACCAGCAGCACATATCCCCCGACGCCCATAATCAGATTGATTACCCCCCACAAAGCCCAGTATTTTTTATTCATCTGCAGCACCGCCTTCTTTTAAAACTCTTTTGTTGACATCGCTTCTTAACAGCTTATAGATCGTCGCCGTCAGCGGAACGCCCAACAGCATCCCCCCTACTCCGGCAAGACCTCCGCCGACAGTTACCGCGGCAAGCACCCACATACCCGGCAGCCCGATGGAAGAACCCACAACCCTCGGATAAATAATATTGCCTTCCAGTTGCTGCAAAATGACAAGAAATACGACAAATAAAACCGCTTTAAGGGGACTGACTGTCAGGATCATCAAAAATCCTACCGCTCCGCCCAGATAAGCGCCCACAACCGGGATCAACGCCGTCGCTCCCACAAAGGCTCCGATCATCGGCGCGTAGGGAAACTGACAGATCCTCATGCCGATGACGCAAAGGGTTCCCAAAATGACTGCTTCCGTACACTGACCGACGATAAAGCTGGAAAATGTTTCATTCGCCACTTTCAATACGCCTAACGTTTTTTCTACCAAAGCAGGTTTGCAGTACGCCCTTGCTATTTTCATCAGTTGTCTTTTCAGTTTTTCTTTATTTGCCAAAATATAAATTGCAAAAATCAGTCCGATTACAAAGTTTGTCACTCCGATACTGATGGTTCCCACCAGGGACAAGGTGGACCCTAAAATGCCGCCCACTCCGGAAGTCAGGTACGAAAGCAGCTTTTGCGCCGTTGCCTCCCAATCAAAAGACAGGCTGTTGATCCACTTTTCCAACTCGGGGATCTGATCTGAATGCTCCGCAAGAAACTCCTGCAATTTTGCCAGTTCAATCGGAATCCAGTGCCCGATCATGGTAATCGTATTGATCAGTTCCGGAATAACCAGCCTGAATACCAGAAAAATAATCAGAACAATTAAAAAGAGAGACAGGAAAATGCAGACCATCCGTTTCGTCTTTTGAACCAGCTTATTCCGGCTCTTCGGAAAGTACCATTTTTCCAGTCTCCTCATAACAATATTCAAAATATATGCCATAATGCCGCCAAGCACAAGGGGAAATACAATTCCCCACAGCTTGCTGACAAATTCCAGCAAAACATTAAAATTTGTAATGGCAAGCACCAAAACCGCAGCTAACAACAGATATTTCACAATCCTTTTATCCACATTTCCCTGTTTCATCTATCCCGCATTCCTTTCTTTCGTCGCTTACAGCGGGCAAAACAAACCTGTTCTTGCCTGCTGACGCTTATTATACCATACTTTTTATCAGGATTACTATAAAAACTTACTCCGCGGATACCTTCCGTGTGTACTCCTCGATACCTTCCGTAAATATCCTCCCGGCTGTTGCTTAACAGCCGATGAAAGAAAAGCATGTAAAGCTCGTTGCGGACATATGCTCCTGTATGTTAAAATGATCATAAATAAGCAAAATTTCTGTATACCGCCGTATAGCAAAACGCGTATACCGAAAAGGAGACGAAATGGATTTTTTTACTTATATAAAGAAATACGAAAACCGGCATATTTTTATTCAGACGCATAATTTCCCCGATCCGGACGCTTTGGGGAGCGCCTACGGTCTATCCCGCCTGCTGGAGCATTTCCGGGTCAGTTCCACCCTCTGCTACGACGGCAAGATCGACTCTTTAAGCACCAGAAAAATTTTGGAGGAATTTCAGATCGAGATTTATTCCAAGGGGCAGCTGCGGGAAATGACGGCGGAAAGTCCTATTATTCTGGTGGACAGCCAGAAGGAAGCCGGCAACGTTACCGATCTGATCGGAGACGAAGTCGCCTGCATCGACCACCATCCGACGGTGGTGCAGGTCGATTATGAATTTAAGGATGTGCGTATCGTCGGCGCCTGCTGTACGCTGATCGCCGAATATTTTCAAAAAGCAGGTCTTGCGCCGGACAAACAGACCGCTACGGCATTGCTGTATGGAATCAAAATGGATACCAACCAGTTTACAAGAGGCGTTACGGAGCTTGACATTGAAATGTACGCTTTCTTAAATCCCTATATTGATGAAAACGCGCTTCGTTCGGTATCGGGCAATACATTGGAATTTTCCGATCTTTCCGCCTTTGGCGCGGTATTTCAGACCATCCGCGTCTTTGACAAGGTGGGCATTGCATATATTCCCTTTTCCTGTCCGGACGCTTTGATCGCTATGATTTCCGATTTTATTCTGACGTTAAATGAAGTGGAATTTGTTATCGTCTATGCCAAGCGGGATATGGATTGGAAATTTTCCGTCAGAAGCGAAAACGACAACATGGACGCCGGAGAAATTATCCATGAGGCTCTGTTGGGGATCGGCAGCGGCGGCGGTCATGCGTGTATGGCGGGCGGCATCATTCCCATTTCCGTAATAAATGAAATGGGACGAAGCGCGGATACGCAAATCTGCGAATTGTTTTTAAACACGATCAAAAGAATAGAAGAAGAACCGCTTTATCCGGAAGCTTAAAAGGATTGCCGCGGCAAAAAAATTGACAGGTATCACGGAAACATGTTTTTCCCTTGATAGCTGTCAATTTTCTGACTACATACCTTTTTTAATTTTTTCCAGTTCGTCTTCTACGCTCGCGGAATCCGTAGAACGATAAGCGCTGCGGGCGTTTCCGCTTCGCCTGCGGTTGGTCTTTCTTGCGCGGTACCCGCCGCGGTCTTCCTCATCGTCCTTATAATCGCTCACCAGCAGGACTTTTGCATCCAGGGCGGCTCCGCCGAAAATCATTACCAGAATCAACACCCATTCATACAGCGTCATGGACGTCAGATGTATGCTTGTGGATGCGATTACCGCCACAAGGATCAGCAGCACGCCGGCTCCCGTCAGCACCTTGGACGGAAAAGACGCTCCGCTTACAAACATCCATACGATACCTGCGATCAGCGGTACAATAATTAACCCCGAGGTCATCCTCATGCCGCCCAAGGAAAATCCTCCCATAAAAGACGAATGGACGACTACCTTCTGGGAAAAGATAAACAATCCCGCAATCAGCATTACCAGCCCCGCTAAAAACTGGAGCAGTTCATTTTTTGCACTTTTCATGGCAACCCCTCCTCATCGCTTTTATTATGACGAAAAAGAGCGGGAAAATCAACCCTTTCATAATAAATAGGTCTTTTATAAACAGCTCTCTTATCAATAAATCTTTTACGGGGTTTATTTTTGCTCCAGGTATTCTTTTGCAATATCTTCTATGGCTTTTGCCGCGTCGCAGGCGTTTTCTCCGTTTCTGTAAAGATCCGCGAACGCCTCCGCAAAAGTTTCCGAGGGCTGATAATCATTTTTCTTTTCATCTTTGAGCGCATATTGGGATATCTGCGCCACAAACGCTTCATAGGTTCCTTCGTTTCCGTAGTCCTGCTGCCATTTTTCATATGCCGCCCGCAGCATTTCCTCCGTCACATTGCCGTTGTTTTTCAGTCTGTCTCTCTGGTATTCATCAAAAGCGTCCCCGTTTTCTTCCGTAACGTAATAAGCGCAGGTAAGCCCGAAGCGTTTTTGCACAATCACGTTTTGAAGCTGGTGCCCCAATTCATGGACGATGATCGAGGACGGGTCCGCTCCCTTTGTCCAGTATCCGCTCTCCACCTGGCGCTTACAGGTTCTCTCCAGCTTCTCGTCATCCAGAAACCATCTTGCGTTTAAAACAATCTGATGCTTTTCCACAAAAGGATACGCGCCGTAATCCCCGTTGACAACCAGTTCCGTCCGCTCCGAAAACGCCATCGTCCCTCCGGTCTTATTCCCCATATTGCCTAACGTCAGATTGGTCAGGCTCCCGTACAGCTGCGGATACCGTTCATACATATAGGCAAAAGCGTCGTAAACATACTGCGCCGTGTCTTCGCTCATTTCTCCCAGATTAACCGCAAGAATCCCAAATTCCTCTTCCATCTGCAGCTCTATCTCTTCTATCGGCGGATTGTCATAGGTTTCCCGCTGCCTCTGTCCCTCTTCTCTGATCGCGGCAGCCGCCATGTCCGCCGATGTGATTTCCATATTATAGACGACCTGATAGCGGATGGCGGTTTCCGTTTTCCGCTCCGCGCCCGGGGCATCTTCCTTCGCCTCTGCCCGGTCGTATGTGCCCCGGGCGCCTTCCTTCGCCTCTGCCGGGGCGCATGCAGCCAGGCAGACGGCGATCCCGGTCAAAAGCGCGCTCCATACAAGACATGCGCCTGAAACGGGTTTCCGTGTTCCTGCCATAGCCTTTAGTTTTCCCTGACGGACAGGAAACTTATAATGTCGTCCGCCGAATAGTTCTTGCCGCTGTCGGTTACCGACAAATTGACGATATAAATCAGACCTTCTCCCACATCACACGCCGCCTCGACCTCCTGATACTCGCTGCCGTCGTAGGTATATCTGCTCTCCAGATAATAAAAAGTATATCCGTCCGCCTCTTTCGTCCCCTGCTGCACCGTGGCTCCTTCCACGTAATCCGCATCCTCCGTAATATAGGTCTTTGCATCCAAAATTCCTTCTCCCGACATCAGCCAGCAGCTTACCGTTACGTTTCCGGCGCCGTCCGTAAAGTATTCGATCGCACCTTCTTCATCCGCATCCTGAAAGGTTGAATAATATCCCTCTTCCACCCGGAAGGTAAGCTTTGTTCCATCATATTGCAGCGTGCTCTCCGTCTTTTGTTCGCCGCTTTCGGAAATTCTCTGCGCCTGCAGCAGATCCTCCTGTACGGTATCCGCTTTGTCGGTTTCTTTTGCCGACGCGGCGATTTTTGCCCAGCGTTCCATCACTTCCCGATCGGATATATCGGAAGTCTTTACCACCTGCGTGCACAACCTCATATCGCTGTTTGCGGCTGCCGTATAAGATACTACAAACTTATCCCCGTCCAGCGTATAGGTATAATAAGCATAGGGCTTTCCGTCGATTTCGATTTCCGTCAGTTCCTTTGTGATCTCGCCTCCGACGCTCAAGGCGCCCTGCATAAACGATTCGGGATCTTGGATCTTTTCCTCGTAGGAAATATCCCTGACGGCGATCAACAACGTAAAGAGATCGTCCCGGTAAACAACCGGTCCCTTTTCGTCATCAATAAAACATCCGTACTCCATGGGAATCTGTACCTCGAATCCGTCCAGAACAATCGGAACAGAACCGTCTGCGGCGTCCGTTTCCGTTTCCCCGTCTCCAAGGACCTCGGCGCCGCTTAAAATGCCGCCGTCGTCATCGGCTTTCTTTTTGTCTCCGTTCTCTTCCTCCTCGTCCTCATCCGCTTTCCCATCGCCGTCCGCCTCCTGCGTCCGGACAATGACGCCTGCGGGCGTTTGCTCCTGTTCCTTTTCTTCCTTTCCGGTGCAGCCGGTCAATAATCCCAGCACCATTGCCAATAATAAAAGATTTAACACGATTTTTCGTAACTTCATTCTGCATTCCCTCCCTTTTACCGATAATACTCGGCAAGGACAAAAAAGGTTGCAGACCCTTTATTTCGTCACTCATAAATCACAACATAATCGTTGACGCGCCGGTACAAAAGCCCCGGCAGGCGGTTGTCTTCTCCGTTTTTCAAAAATACTTTCCTTACCTGTTCAATCAGTTCCTGCTCGTCAAAATCCTCCCCCGTATAACGAAACGCTATGATTTCCCGATGTACCTCTTTCTCCAAAATGCTTTCAATCTCTTCCATGCAGTCAGCCGTCAGCCCATGCGCGCGGTAATACTCCGCAGATCCGTCCCCGCAGCGGATTGCTCCGTTTTCCTGCTCTGCATCCAGCAAAAATTCATGAGAGAAAACATATCCGTTAGCCTCTGCAAACTCCGTATCGCTGTTGTAGAGATAAAACGGAACCGATACGGTATTTTTGTTGCTGCTGCAATCAACCTGATACCAGTTTCCGTTCAATTCGATGAGGTTCCAAGCATGGGGAATATTGCCGTTTAAATATCCGTTAGCCGTCCGGACATTCAGCCCGGCTATGCTGCCCAGAATCTGAAACGCTCCCGCATACCCCTGGCACAGTGCCTCGCCCCCAACCAACGCTCCATAGGCGTTAAGCGCATCTTCCATATGCGCCTGCCTCCCGCTTTTTAAGAAATTTTGCTCCTTTGCCTGCTCCCATTCCACTTTTGCATAACGGCAGTTTTGCTCCAGCCACAGGTAAATTCGCATTTCCTTTTCTTCGTCGCTCATATCCTCCCGCAAAATATCCGCGGCGACGGCTTGCGCTTTTTCATGAATTTTTTTCTGCTTTTGTTTGATTTGCCTTCCGCTATAGGCATAACCCACCCTCAGGCAGGCGTTATCATAATCGTAGGAATAAGAGCTGACTCCGAGAATATAAGGGTTTTGCATACACACCTTCAAAAAAACGTCTTCCAGCACATAGGGGTTTTGCAGCGCCGGGAACGCTTTTACGGAAATTTCCTTCCGCCCCGCAAGCAGCCCGTAAGCAAGCCACGCCTCTTCTGCGCTGTCGGCAAAGACTGCAATTTCTTCGTCGGGCTTCGGCGCCGTTTCCCTGTTTCCCTCCCGCACATATTCATCCGTCAAATTTTGAACGCTCTCATACAGATCGGTTTCCTCCCACGTTCCTTCCTGCGCCAGTATGCTTTTTACCGCCATGGAAGGCGTCTTGTTTAACTGTGCATTCGTATCCAGCCAGACCGTATCGGCGTCGTAGCTGACCTTTTCCGGCGTGTCGGGATCATTTGCCATATCCAGAAAGACCCTGCCACCAAGCAGCGTTCCCTTTACCTGATAATCATAGACCGCATAAGCCCCCACAGAGCCGAGGCGGTAGCAGACCGGTCTTTGCATAATGCTGCCGTCAATATTGACGACCCCGAGCATTTCCGGAAACTCGTCCGCACTTTCAAAAACGGTCCCCGCCACATCCGCATCCTCAAATTGATAGGGGAGCTTCAGATCCGCAGTATCCACCGGAGCGGACAGATTGCTTTCCTTTCCTTTCACCGTCGCCGTCACAAAAAAACAGCCGTATGTATTCAGGTTCTGCATCGTCTGTTGGCTTAACGGCATGTCGCCAAAGTCCGCTTCCTCATCCTGCGTCCCGCTTACTTCCTCTTTCTTCCCGTTTCCGCCAAAATCGGAAAAGCGGGTTTCCTGCGTCCGGGCGACGGCATAAAACAGCCCGTCGCTGTAACCGCTTTCCGCCCCTCTGTTTGCTTCGTTGTTGTCTCCGATCCAGCCGTCTGAAGTGACATACTGATAGACCGTATAATAATCCGCGCCCTCCACCTCGGACCAGGAGAGGGTCAGTTCCCCGCAGTTGCTCACAAGACCTTCCAAATCAGGCACTTCGCTCTCCGATCTCACGGCAAAAGGAATGATTCGGGGATTTTCCGATTTTACCGGCTCCCGGGAATCCGTCTCATAATGCAGGCAGATATAGTAAACGGGCGCGCATCCCCAAAAAGTTTTATAATCTTCCAATCCCGCCATGCCGTTATTATCATCAGAACCGTCAGAATTTTCCTGCCCGGAAGAATCGTTGGCAAGATTTTCCTGACGCAGGGAATCGTTGGCAAGAACCGGTTCCACCGGGGCAACCACCAGTCTTGTCCCGCCGTCCGTTTCACTCGTTTCCGTATAGCAGATGACCTCGCTTTCCCCGCTGCAGGACGGAGCCGTGTGCACCGTGACCAGTTCTGTTTCCTCTACTATATAATCCTCTATATATTGATAATCCAGTTCAAAATCAAAGACCAGCTTCTGTTCCTGATCCAGGTGATACACCGGTACCAGCGCCCCTTCCTCATAGGCAAAGGCTTCCTTAATTTCTTTCGCGCTGACGGTTTCCTGATTGATCCTTCTATAAACAAATTGGCAGAATATCATTCCGCCAATTAACATAATCCCCACGGCGATCACCGCCCCGGGGAATTTCCTGTTCTTTTTCATTTTGTCTTTTTTCCCGCCCTTTTTTCTCATTGTCCCAGCCGGAAAACGCCGTCGATTTCGGAGCAATAAAAATATTGTCCTTCGTATACGGCAAACTTGACGGCAACACCGTCCGCAAATTCCGCCAGATAATAAACCGGCTCTCCCGTCAACAGGTCGCTTTGCGCTTCATAACTGCCCACATACTGCCCCTGTTCTAACAGCGCTGTCACGCTCTCTTTTTCCGCTTCGGATAACCCGGACGCATTGGCAAAATCCGCCTGCCCTGAAGCGGTAAGCGCCACGCCCTGTCCGCTTTCCAGCTTTTTTGTCAGAACGCCGTAAATCTTTTCAGGGTCTGTTTCCGCTCCGTACCAGGCGGTTCCTCCAAAGACTTGTTCTCCGCTTTCCTGTTCCGCCATGCCGCCTGCATTTTGTCTGATCAGTTGATCATTTTGCTGCGACGCAGATCTGCCTATGCTCCAAAACAGTCCGATCCCCAGAGCGAGCACCGCCGCTGCCGCAGCGCCCGATACATAGCGAAGCCGTATTTTCCGCTTATTTGCCTTCTGCTTTTTGTTCTCCTGCTCCATCCGGTCCGAGAGCTGTTGTAAAAAGGAGGAATCCGGCGTGATCTGTTCCATTTGTCTGCAATACGCTTCTTTAAACATTGAAATCTTCCTCCTTTAAGTTTTTCCTCAAAATTTCCCTTGCCCTGTGCAGGTGGGACTTTACCGTCGATTCCTTCATACCCGCCGCGGCGCTGATTTCTTTGACGGATAACTCTTCAAAATAAAACAGGTGTACGATAACCCTGTATTTTTCCGGCAGCTTGCGGATTTCCTGCAGCAGGCTGTTGTCAAAATCCCGCTCCAGTCCCGATTTTTCTTCCAGCACGCCTTCGACTTCCTCCATAGACACCCGTTTCCGGTTCCATGCGGAGGTCAGCAGGGATTTGGAAGCGTTGATCGTCACTCTGATCAGCCATGCCTTGCGGTATTCCTCTTCGGTCAGTTCCTGCTGATGCTTCATATATTTGATAAATACTTCCTGGGTGATATCTTCCGCGTCGCATTTATTCATGGTCCTGGCATAAGCAAGCCTGTAAACCATGTTGGAATACCGCGCCAGCACTTCTTCCACCGTCATATATTCAGTTGCGCCGGTTTTATCCTGTCCGTTTTCCTCAATCACTACTTCCATCTTGCCTTCTGCATTCATCCTTTGCCGCTTATCCCGTTACCCCAACGGTTTACGATCGTTTGATAGCTTTATTTTAGCTTCCTTTGCAATATTATTCAATGACAAAATGAAAAATATGTCCCAACCGGCTTCCCAAGCGGCAGAGCAATTCATTGGTAATCGTTCCCGCCGCCGCAGCGACTTCTTCTGCACGGATGCACGCCTCCCCGTCCTTTCCGATCAGGGCAACCTCGTCGCCCGGGCATACGCCCTCTATCCCCGTTATGTCCACGGTTAGCTGATCCATACAGATCCTGCCGATGACCGGCGCCTTTTTTCCCCTGACCAATACATACCCTTTTCCACAGGACAGGCTTCTCGGATATCCGTCTCCATAGCCGATGGTTACCGCCGCCGCCACCATATCACAGGGCGCTTCAAAGGTACATCCGTAACCCACGCGGTCGCCCTTTTTCAGTTTTCTGACCAGAGCGACCCGCGCCTTTAAGGTCAGTACCGGCTTCAGATCCGGCAGTTCCTTCACATAATCTTGGGGACTGCTGAGACATCCGTACATCATAATGCCGACCCGCACATAATCGTATTGCAGCTTCGGATAATTGACCATGCCGTAGCTGCTTTGCAAATGAGCCTTTACCCCCGCATAGCCGATCCGCCTTATCTCCTCCAGCACGGCGTCAAAATTTTCAATCTGCCTTTGCGTATAGAGGACAGCCGACTCTTCCCCGCTGTCGGAAACGCACAAATGGGAAAAAACGCCTTCCACCTGCAGATTTCGATACTCGAAAATCTTCATAATCTTCTTTTGATCTTTGGAATCCTCGCCCAGGCGGTGCATTCCGGTATCGACTTTGATATGCACTCTGACCGGTACGCCCTGTTCGTTGAGCCTTTTTGCATAATTTTCATCCACAACGGTCTGTACCAGACGGTATTTTGCAAGATATCCTGCATTCTTTGGATCAGTATAGCCAAGAATCAGTATTTTCCCTTTGATTCCTTCCTTTCTCAAGTGCACGCCTTCCTCCAGTGCAGCTACCGCAAAACTCTTTACCCCCATTTCATTTAAAAGCTTTGCAATCGCCGCATCGCCGTGCCCGTAGGCGTTCGCCTTGACAACCGCCATCAGTCTGCATCCCTTTGGCAGCAGGTTTCTGATCTCCTCCACATTATGCCTGAGATTTTCCGGACTGATTTCGATCCACGCCCGGTCCGTCTGCAAATCCTGCCGTTCATTTCCTGTTCCGGCGTTGCCGGAATCTGCCGCAGATATCGGCAGCGCTTTTCCTGTTCCGGCGCTCTGCATTTTACGCCAGGCGATTTTTTGCAGGATTTGTACCAAAAGCCATGCTGCCGCCGCGCTGGCTGCGGATACCAAAAGATAACAGATCAGCGTGTTTTCCACACAGACCGCATATAGTCCTAAAGGCTTTGACACGCCTCTTAGCACAACCAGTACAAGAGGATGGATGATGTAAATGATCATCGCCATATCGCCGGTACGCGCTTTGCCTGTATGCGCTCCACCTGTATGCGCTCCGTTTCCGTCCGTTTTGTTCCGTTTCCCGCCAAAAGGGAGGGCGCAAATAAACCGGAAGAAGCAATACATGAGCGGAATCAGAAAAACATACATACTGTCATGTTTCTGTACATCTAGTTTGTGTAGTATAAGTCCTTCCGCCGTCATCAGAAGCAAAAAAAGACACGAGAAACACCCCATTCTGATCCGTTCCTGTTTTTCTCCTGCAGCTTCTCCGCTTTTTTGGTTCAGCCTTTTTGCCGTAAAATACCCCAGCATCAAAAAGACGGGCGCGAAAAAGATTCCGTTTCTTGTATAGGAAGAAATCGTAAACAGTTTCTCATAAAACGTTTCCATAAACGGTATCCGGCAAATCAGTCCGTAATAGCTGTCCCCAAGCAGACCGATCCCATAAAGACACAGGCTGATCCCAAACGCGGCTTTCTCTCCAAACGCGGAAAGAAGGGCAAGACAAAGCGCCATGCCGGTCAGTACGGCAGGAAGATACCAGAGGTGATAAAACGTTCCGTCAAACAGCAGGTACTTCATTCCCCGTCCCACTGTAACCCCTTTGAAATTTCCTGCATATAGATTGACAGGCAGATAGAGCAGGGTCGCCACAAGATACAAAAGCGCCGTCTTTTTAAAAAACCGTCCTACTCTGCCGCCGTTTTTTCCTCTGTCCCTTTCGCCGCTCTTTTTGCTGTTTTTCCCATACCCCGCCAGCACAAAACAACCGGATACCATAAAGAAATACGGAACGGCAATTCTCGCAACTACGCGGGTCGCTATAAAATCCGCCGTACCGTTGATGCTCTGAAACGGCGATACATGGATTGCCACCACCAAAAAAGCCGCAATCAGCCTCATGGTATCAATGGCAGTATTTCTGCTGCCGGATCTGCTGTCAGACATAATCGTTTCCTCCCTTTTCTTTCCTTCCTAATCCCATAGGATCTTTGCGCCGTTTCAAGCCAAGCCGCCCAGCCAGTCAATATATTCTTCCAGCGCCATATGTTTTTCGCAGATCGCCCGCGCATGGGAGGCTCCCACATAACGGAAATGCCATTGCTCCGCCGCAATCTTTGTAACGGCTTCCTTATCCTTTTGATACCGTTCGATAAACCCATATGCCGCAGCGCGCTTGCGAAACGTCTGACACACGCCCTCATAGGGAAACGCCGGGCGTATAAAGTCAATATTTTCCGCATTTAGTCCCAGATCCACGGCAAGCCCCGTCTGATGCTCGCTGCAGCCGGGCTTTGCCACATATTTTTTTGTAAATTCCAAGCCGTTCTCCGCTACGGAATCCTTCCAGATTTGTTCCTGTTCCTCAAAAGACCTGTACCCGCTGACCAGCACGATTTCTCCCCTGGGCAGGGTGCGAAGCAGCGCATACAGCATCTTCGCCGTCTCCTCCTCCAGCAAGATATCCGTTCCCGGATACGTTACAAGTTTTTTATCCTTTTTGTCCTGATAGGGGTGGTCCGCATTTACCAAAACAGGGATCGCTTCCTTTATTTCGTAATCTTTCATCCTATTCTTCTCCTCGTTTACTTCATCGCCAGCCTGATTAAATGATCCACAATCTGCTCAAAGCCGTATCCGATCCCTTTCATCATGGACGGAAATCTGGAATGCGACGTAAAGCCCGGAATGGTATTGACCTCGTTAAACACGATCTCTCCGTCCGGCGTCAAAAACATGTCCACTCTGGAATAGTCCTTCAAACCGAGCACGCGGTAAATTTTCATGCCTGTCCATTTGATCCGTTCCTCCGTTTCCTGCGAAATCCGCGCGGGCATATGGATCTGAGAGGTCTTGAGCGTATATTTTTCGGTATAATCGAAAAAGCCGTCCGCCAGCTCGATTTCATCCACTCTTCCCACGATCAGCTCCCTGTTTCCCATAATCGCGCATCCCACTTCAAATCCGTCGATATTTTCTTCGATAATGACTTCCCTGTCATGTTCAAAAGCAAGCCGTATGGCGTCCTCCAGAAAAACGGAGCTGTTCACTTTTGATATGCCGAAAGAAGACCCTGCCCTGACAGGCTTTACAAACACGGGATATTTCAGTCCGGCAAGTTTCCCCGCTATCTGATCCTTCGTCTCGTCCTTTTGCAGTACAACGGCTTTCGGCACCCGTATGCCTGCGTCCTCCACCAGATGATGCGCCAGCTCTTTATTCATACAAATCGCCGAGCCGAGCATATCAGGTCCTACGCAGTCAATCCCGGCAAGCTCGCAAAGCCCCTGCAAGGTGCCGTCCTCTCCGTTTTTGCCATGGAGCACGGGAAACACAACGTCCACACTGCAAAACTCCATTCCCTTCTGCCTCTTTACCGCAATCCCATGAATCTCCCGGTCCGGCGTCAGCCATGCGGGGACAGCCTTTCCCGTCTGCCAGGTATTGTTTTCGATGCCCTCGGTCTCCCCTTCGTATAAATACCATTCTCCCTTTCTGGTAATGCCCATGGTCAGTACCCGATACTTCGTCCCGTCAATGGCGCGGATTACCGCCGACGCCGATTGCAAAGAGACGTCATATTCCGTAGAACACCCTCCGAATACTACCAGAACCGTCCTTTTTTCTTCTTTCCTTTTGTCTTCTCTCATGTTCCTTCTCCTTTGCCGCAGACTTTTACCTCCGCTTTTGTCCCAGCATAGCAGAATGAAACCTTAATGTTTTTCAAAAAGGCTTAAACAAAAATTAAGAATTGCTTATTTTTTGGATGGAAATACAATAGATTTGGATAGATACAGAGAAAAGGGGCTGCCGCATTTATAAATTTTTGTATTGATCACGGAAACACGCTTTCGCTCTACAAAAACGCCGGTACATAAAT